>Ga0316208_1000747_pt1 | contig 36170 bp, 34 predicted proteins | sample 3monopyrite_MG_FD_204944 | JGI IMG/M metagenome (GOLD analysis project Ga0316208, IMG submission 204944) | Microbial mat bacterial communities from mineral coupon in-situ incubated in ocean water Damariscotta River, Maine, United States -... | ecosystem: Environmental > Aquatic > Marine >...
CGCCAGTCTGGCGTCGTCGCCGTGCGCAACCAAGCTCGAGCCCAAGACCCCCGTGGATGGGCTCCAATCGGGACCTACGCGCCTGAACTCGGGAGCGGGTCACCCACTAAACGGGCAGGAGAGCCGCACTTTTGTCGTTCGATACACCGGCATCAAGAATAGCTCCAGATCTTCTGTGTCGAGCACCTGGATCTGCCCGGGCTGGTCGTCGGTTGTCTGCCACTCCGTGTCAAAGGGCACCACGAGGGTCTCGCCTTCGGGGGCGTGCGTCGATTCGCGTCCGAGGCCGTAGATGCTCCTATCCTCGAGTTGTCGTGCCCAAGCCGGAGGGCCGATGAACACCGGACCGGCGGGAACTCCGCGAAAGATGATCTCGACTTCGCTGCGGCTCACCGCGGTGTGCTCCACACCTGCGTGGTCCACGACGACCACTTGGGCGTCACGACCTTCGACACTGACCACCTTCACATCGGCAACAGGGAGGTTCACCTCGATGGAGACCTCTTCGGAGGCAGCGAGTTGTTCGCCGCTCACCGTCGCGACTTCTGCGAACCCGCCTCCACTACCAAGCCCGCCGCCCCCCCAACTCGACCGGGGTCGGGTCACGATCAGGTCGCCCCCACACCAATCGAACGGACCGTACACGCCTTCCTCTGTCCCGACACCATCGTGGTAGATGATTCTCTCGTCACCCGACCGAACCCGGAAGTTCCCGGTGACCGGCAGGCCGGCCGCGTCGTGCATGCGGACGGCTCGCTGCTTCGCGGGAGTGAATTTGGCTTCGTTCAAAGCTGCCGCTCCTTGACGGAGCGAAGTCAATGATCCGAGGTTCTCGAGCTGATACCCCTCCGGCCAGACCACGAGTTCGTAACCGCCGATCCGCGGTTCGTTGATGCGCTCCGTCTCGTAGTCGATCGCTCTCACGCGAAGCACGCCGTCGCGGCAGTCCTGACGTGCTAGCCGGTAGAGCACGGCATGGCGGTCGTGTTTGGGGGTCTTGTACCCATACCGCACTGAGCCACGGATAAGCGCTCCTGTGTCGGCGTCCACCAGCCGCACGTCGATTGTCTCGCACCTGATGTGGAGCTGCAGTTCTCGGCGTCCGGCTTCGGCCGTATCGCCCTCGCCGACGTAAGTCGCCTCGATCTTGTTCCGAGCGATCCACCCCTGCGGAAGGCGATCGTGGAGCCAATACGCGCCACCCAGGAGCTCCACCTCCAACGGCCCGTTGCTCCCGGACAGGACGATCCGCCCCGCCTCGTCACTGATCGCCGACCAGGACACACCGTTGCGGTCCCACGGTCGCTTGAGTCGAAGCCGTACGCCTTCCTTCGGCTGTTCGGTATCGCCACAGACCACCGTCAGCACGGTCGCCCCTTCGGATAGCAGAACCTCCACCGTCTCGCCGACAGGTACGTAGACGGTCCGCGGTGGGTACCCTTCTGCCTCGACGGTCGCCTCACAGGCCGAGGCGGCGGCGATACTCGTGGCGCCTTCCGGTCCCGTCACGGTCGTCACGAAGACGTTCCGCCCCGGCTGCCCTCTGTCTTGCGGAGCCGGGGACCAAGTCACGGAAGCGGAACGGACCGGGCCTCTCTCCGCTGACGAGACGAGCACGCCACAAGCGCTCCGCGGCTCAAGCCTGATGAACTTGCCGAGTTCGTCCTTGGCTCCAACGCGCTTTGCGTGATAACCGGGGGCAACAACCTCGAAGGTGTATTGCCCGAGGTCGCGACGCCTATCGAACATGCCGTTCCGGCTCGTCCTGAGCCACGAGCCCTCTACGGGGGCGAGCCAAGCGAGCAGCCCGAATCCGAACGTCTCGTCGACCACCTGAATAGTCGGAGAGCCTTCGATCCTCTCCGCGCTTGTCCCCGCGATCGCGGCACGCTCTTCCGTATTGTCAGGGCCAGCATTCGGTCCGCCGAACTCGCTTGCTGCATCCTGGGGAGACTCCTCCCGAATGGACTGATCTCTCTCCGTGACGACTGATGGCCCCATCGAGTCGAACGTGGCCCACGTCGTGACGCCGGCCAAGACCAGCGCGATTCCTAGAATCGTCGCGAGTCGTTTCCCAAGCAAGCTTCGATGGAAGATCGGAGACCCCCGCGTTCGTCACAGACAAACGGTCTGCCTAGTTTTTTGTGATGACACCGCTGTCGATCAGGCTGCCACCCGCGCTCCTCGTGACACAAGTATACTTCCCGAGGATCTCGGGGTCCGCCGTGAACTCTGTAGTCGGCCCGATGGGTTTATCTTCATCGCCTACTTGTTCGTAGACCTGTTTGCCGGCGTTCCATTCCCAGTCAGAGTCTCCACCATTGTCACCATCGAAGTCCAGCTCCCCACTGGCACCCGTCGAGATCAGTTCCCCGTCGCTGCTCGGTTGACCTCCATCGACTTTGTACATCCCAACGCCCACCCAGTCACCGGCAAAAGCCGAACCGGAGATTACGAGGGGGGTCAAGAAGACCATTGCGCGCGCAATCAAATGTAGCATCTGTCTCTCCTCCGAATGTAGTTATCAGTTTATGAGTCTATCAGCCGTGCGTAAAAAAACACTCGGGGCTTCAGGGTTTCGTGTGGTGACTGGACGGCAAGGCCCCAGCCAGCTGGAAGTAAACCGTGCCCCTGAACCTCACGGGCAAAAAGAAGGCCAAGGAGGCTCGCGTTAGCTGAGGTCCAACTGCACAGGCTCACGCTACGGCTTGGCTCGCAACACCGCAACACCGCAACACCGCAACGATTTTGTCTAAACCCTGTACACCACTCCACTTACTCCACATTGAATTTGCGGCCCGCAAGACGAGCGCCCCCGTATTGGCGACATCTTCCAGACTGGCTACCCCCAGCTTGAAGGCCTCGAATCGTGGGCTCCCTCACTGGTGAGGGGACTTCAATCTGCGCTAACATCGCGCTATGCGCGTGCAGCTCGTCACTCCTGCGCCGCGAGCTTCGAGCTCGGGGGATCGCCTCACCGCGTTGCGTTGGGCGGGGCAACTGCGTTTGCTCGGTCACACGCCGCGCGTGCGCGAAGTGCTCGACGATGCACCGGCGGACCTGTTGGTCGCCCTGCACGCGGAGAACTCCGCGGCGGCGCTGACGGACTGGAAAGGCCGCGACGCGAGCGCGCCGGCCGTGCTGGTGATGACGGGCACCGACCTCTACGACCACGCTCGCTTGTCGGCGCTCGCGATCGAGAGCTGCGTGCTCGCTGACGTCGTCGTCCTGCAACCCGGCGCCCTCGATCGCATCCCCGGCGAACTCCGCGATCGCGTACGGTGCATCCCACAGTCGGCGCTGCCGCCGCACGATCCACTGCCGCGGTCGGAGGAACACTTCGACGTCGTCAGCCTCGCGCACCCGCGCCCCGTGAAAGACCCGCTGTTGCTCGCGCACGCGGCCGGACTCGCCCCGCCGCACTCGAAGCTGCGCGTGCGCTTGGCCGGCGCTGCCTACGACGACGAGCTCGCTGCTGCAGTGCGCCGCGAAGCGCGCGCCGAGGCGCTGCGGCTGCTCGCCGCGGCGAGCGTCTTGGCGATCAGCTCGCGCAACGAAGGCGGACCCGCCGTGGTTCCCGAGGCCGTCGCGTGCGGAGTCGGCGTGCTCTCGACCGACATGGCCGCGGCCCGTGCGTTGCTCGGCTCGGACCATCCCGGCCTCTATCCTGTCGGCGACGCGGCTGCGCTCGCGCGCTTGATGCAGCGCGCCGAGAACGAACAGGACTTCCTCGCCGAGCTCACGCGGCGCAGCGTCGACTTGCAGCCCGAAGTGCGGCCCGAGCGGGAACGCGCGCGCATCGCAGAGCTCCTTGACGGGCTGGCGCCCCGCATCACCCCCTGATCGCGTCGAAGCCCTTCCCCCCCCCATGAACGAGATCCTGATCCTCGACAGCTACCTCGACGAGATCGGCGCCTGGCGCAACTTCGTCGACCTGATTCCCGGTCGCGCGCACCGCGCCGTGCGCGTCGCGCGCGAGAAGCCGCCGCGCAACCTGGTTGGCTTCGCCGGCATGCTGCTGACCGGTTCGGCCGCGTCCGCTGTCGACGGCGAGCCGTGGCTCGATCGCGTCTACGACTTGATACGCGACGCGCACGAACGCTCGCTGCCGACGCTCGGCATCTGCTTCGGTCACCAGCTGATCCCGCACGCACTCTTCGGCGAACACGCCGTGCGTCGATCGCCGACCTCCGAGCTCGGTTGGCTCGAGATTCGAATCACCGCCGACAATCCGTTGGTCGCCGGAGTGCCGAAGCGCTTCCCGTGCTTCGTCTCGCACTTCGACGAGGTCACGCCCGGCTTGCCGGAGCTCGACGTCTTCGCGTCGAGCGAACGCTGTCCCGTGCAAGGCTATCAAGTGCGCGGCGCGCCGATCTGGGGCTTGCAGTTCCACCCCGAGATGCCGCTCGAGGAGAGCACCAACCTCGTGCACTCGAACACCCCACGTCACACGCACATCACCGATCCGCCCGAGGTCACCCTCTCGCGCGCCGTCAGCGCGCGCCCGATCGGCTTGAAGCTCTTCGAGAACTTCCTCCGCTACGCGGAGCCGCGCTAGCAGGTACGGAGTCAGGGCACTTCTTCCACGATTTCAGGCGAGCGCCTCGCCGGGCGAAGCGCTCGCCTAAAATCGTGGAAGAAGTGCCCTGACTCCGTACCTGTTTGTCAGTCCGGATCGATCGTCTGCGACACGCTCAGCGCGCGCAGTGCGTCGGTGGTGGTGAAGACGCCGTAGACGCGATCGCCGCGAGCGACGACCGCGCAGCCGTAGTGGCGATCGGCCATGTCGGCGGCGACCTTGCGCATCGGCGCCTCGGGATCGACGAGGTAGAGCTGCGGCGACATCGCCTCCTCGACGAGGACCTCGCGCGGATCGACGTCGCGGAGGCTCTCGATCAGCAGAATGTCGCGCTCGCTGATCACCCCCACCGGCCGGCCGTTCTGCATCACCGGCAAGTGGTGGAAGCCGTGCTCGCGCATCAGGCGCGCGGCTTGCGCGACCGGTTGCTGGGGCTCGATCACCACCAAGACCGTGGTCAGGTAGTGCTCGATCGTGGGCTCGAAGAGGGTCATCTCGGGTCCTCCTGTCAGGTGCCTCGCGGAACACCCCCATATTCCACCCGGAGCCCCGTGCTGTCCATGCGACGGATGTCGTAGAGAGGGCTTCGCGGTGCCCCGGATCCCGTCCGGAACGGCCCATCTACGGAATTCCGGGTTAGGATATAGCTTCATTGGCTCTCCGGTCGATCAACCCGAGGGTCCACCTCCCCCGCCGCCCCCCCCCCATCCGAACCGCGATTGCAGCACCCGTGAGAGTCCTCCACATCAGCCGGACCCTTCCGCAGGAAGCCCTCGGCCCCATGTACCTCTCCCGCGCCGTGAAGGACGCCGGGCATGAGATGAAGGCGCTCTACGTGCCCGACCCGCAGTGGCTCTCCAAGATCAAGGAGTACCAGCCCGACGTGATCACCTGGTCACTGATGACGGGCAATCACCGCGCGATCTACGACGTCAACCGGTTGCTCAAATCGAAGTTCGACTTCTTCTCGCTGATGGGCGGACCGCACGTCACCTTCTTGCCGGACTGCGTGAAGGATCCCGCGATCGACGCCGTCTGTCGCGGCGAGGGTGAAGAAGCGATCGTCGAGCTGTTGAACACGCTCGAGGCCGGCGACGACTGGCGCGGCATTCGTAACCTCGCCTACGCGAACGAAGACGGCGAGGTCATCCAGAATCCACTGCGCCCGCTGATCAAGGAACTGGACGCGCTCGGCTTCCCGGATCGCGATGTGATCTACGACGCGCAAGCGATCTACCGCGACAGCCCGCGCAAGGTCATCGTCACGCAGCGCGGCTGCCCAATGAACTGCTCCTTCTGCTTCCACCACGCGTGGCGCGGCAAGGTCTACGGCGCGCGCAACTCCGAGTACGTCCGCAAGCACTCCGTCAGCCACGTGATCGAGGAAGCGAACCGCATCCGCGAGCGCTATCCGCTGCGCTTCGTGCACTTCCTCGACGACATCTTCAACCTGAAGGGCGACTGGCTCGCCGAGTTCTCCGAGCGCTGGCCCAAGGAAGTCGGACTGCCCTTCGACGTGATCCTGATGGCCAATATGACGAAGGAAGAGCACATCAAGCAGCTCAAGCACGCGGGCTGCATCTACGCGCGCATCGCCTTCGAGGCCGCGAACGATCACATGCGGAACACGATCTACCGCAAGAACACCGAGAAGAAGCAGCTGATCGACGCCTCGGAGTGGATCCGCAAGTACGGCATCCGACTCGGCTCGCTCAACATGCTCGGCGGTCCCGGCGGCACGCTGCAGGACGACATCGACACGATCACGCTGAACCAAGAGTGCCAGGTCGATCACCCGCTGTGCTCGATCGTGCAACCCTACCCCGAGTTCGAGCTCAACGACATCACGCGCGAGATGGGCATCGCGGTGGCGGAGTACGACGACTTCCCCGCGCAGTTCAACCGCGGCGCTTCGATCGAAGTGAAGGACAAGCTGGCGATCGAGAACCTGCACAAGTGGTTCCCCGTGCTCGTGCGTCACCCCGGCTTGATGCCGATCGCGAAGCGCACGCTGCACTCGAAGCTCGCGTCCAAGCCTCTGCTCATGATGTACATGCTGTACTCGGAGTGGATGGTCACGGAGCAGAACCGGCTCTACAACCGCTCGCAAGGACACAAGAACCTGACGTCCTGGGCGCCGATCGACTTCAGCAGCCGCGTGCTGACCAAGGGCTTCCTGCGCGTCGTCGGAAACCTCGGCGGGTCCGTCGTGCGGCGCATGGCCACGCGCCTGCAGATGGGCGACGAGCGCGTGATGGCGCACATGGATTGAGAGCGAGCCGGCTGCGGATGAGCGGCGCCGCCCCGGGCCGGCGGCAGGGCCGCCGGCAGGTCCTCCGACATGCGCTTCGCGGCGCGGCTGGCAGGCGGCAAAGATCGGATCTCCGGCGTCCGAGATCCGCGGAGCGGCGTAAGGGCTCTGAAGACCGGGACCGAACCGAGTCCTGCGCGTTCCGGACGCCCGGAGCGCGGTTTCGGCTGGGCCCCTCGGTTCGCAGCCAATAGAATTCTCGATATACAACTCCTGCTTCGTACGAACTCGTGCGCAGGAGTTCTCCGCCGCCCCAGCCCCCAGCACCCCGTGAACGGCATCTCCCGATCCAGCGAGTACGCGATCCGCGCACTCACCTACCTCGCCCAACAGCCGGACCCGGCCGAGTACCACCTCGCCCGCGAGATGGCGAAGCACCTCGACATCCCGGCTCCCTTCCTCGGCAAGATCCTGCAGCCGCTGGTGACGCGCGGCATCCTCGCGAGCCAGCGCGGTCGCAACGGCGGCTTCCGCCTCGCGCACCCGCCCGGAGAGCTCACGCTCTTCCAAGTCGTCGACGCGCAAGAACACTTGGGCCGCCGGCGCCAGTGCTTCCTCGGCCAAGCCGAGTGCTCGGACGAACGCGCGTGCCCGATGCACTCGTACTGGAAGGACGCCAGCGAGTTGTTCCTCGCGCGACTCGCGAACACGACGCTCTCGAACCTCGTGCGCTTCTGCAACGAGAACCCGGAGTCGAACTACCCCGGACCGAGCTCGTGGCCGATCGCCGAGTCGGAACAACCCGCCTGACTCTCGCGCTTGCAGGCACCACGCACGCACAAGAAAGGGCCCGCAACCGACGGCTGCGGGCCCTTCCCCTTTTTCTCCGTCGACCAGGAATGCGGTCCGGCCGACGCCGTCTCTAGAGATCGACTAGAAGTCGATCTGGAAACGCATCATGAACGCGTTCAGCTTGCCGTCGAACGAGTCCGTGTTGCTGTCCAGGTCGCCCATCACGTAGTTGAACATCACGCGCGTGTTGGGGTTCAGGTACCAGTTCACGCCGGCCGTAACGTCGGCCAGATCACCGGCGGTGACGACCGCCGGAGCGTCGATGTCGAGCGCTGAATAGCGCAGCGCGAGTTCCCACGCACCGGAGCTCTCCGAGCCATAGTTGGTCTCGGGCTTCACGCGACCAAAAGCACCGCTCTTCGAGCTGTAAGGACGCACTTCGCCCGTGAGGAAGTAGCTGACGAAGCCGTAGAAACCGCTCACGTCGATGTCCGGCGCGCCGGCGGCGCCATTGATCGTCTCCATCACATACTCGCCTTGCAGCGAGAGCGGTCCGCTGACCCAAGCCGCTTCGAAGCCGGCGTGCGTCGTGCCGTCAGAGGCGTAGTTGCCGGTGTCCAGGACGCGAGGAGCCATGCGCATCTCGGGACGGGTGCGGACACGGCCCGTGCCGGACTCCGGCTTGCGGAACGACCCGGCGACGCCGAGGTGTACGACGCTCGAGGCGTCGTCGTTGTGCACCGGTGCCCAGTACACGCGCGCCGTCACGTTGTACGCGCCGTCCTTGGTCTGAGCACTCGTACCGTTGTCACCGGTGTCGCGGAAGACGCCTGCGGCCCAGCCGAGGTGGTGATCGCCGTAATGGTTGCTGAATCGGCCGCCCGTGTTGTAAGCGGGAACCATCGAGTCCACCAGCGAACGCTCCATGAACGTGATGTACTTCGAGCTCGTGAGCTGCTCGAGGCTGAACGGTTCCTTCATATGGCCGACCCGAAAGTCGGTCCCGAAGAGCACATCATTGATGCCCATATACACGTCGCGAAAACCGGTATTGGACCCCACGAAGTCGTACTCGGCTTTCCAGTTGACGTTGCCGTACAAGGTGCCCTTCGCGCCGAGGCGGGCGCGGCGGAACTCGGTGCCGTCGACGAAGGGGTTCGACGGGTCGATGGACTTCGGACCGTCGTCCGCGCTCATGAACGCCCAGTCGTTCTGGATGCGGCCGATGACCGTGACGCTGTTGTCGCCGTCGGCCGAAGCAAAGGTCAGGCCGACGCCGGGATCGTAGGACCAACCCCACTCGGCCTCGGCCGCGGGCTGCACGGGTGCGGGGAATGCGCTCGGTTCGTTGATCACGGGTTCGTTCGCGAGGGCCGTGGTCGCCGTCATGCAGAGCGTGCAGACGAACAGCGGCGCCCCCCGACGGAACGGGGTGGTTGTATCCAACTCTAGTCTCCTTGGGATGATTCGGGTCTTCAAGGTGGGCTCCTTCAGGAGTCCACGAATACCTCAGGAGCCGATACTGGGCCTTATGAACATGAAGGGCGCGTGAAGCGCCCCTCAAGTGAGGATCAGGCAGAGCACGAGATCCGGGCCCGGAGTCAGCTCCCTGCTTCCGAAGTACAACATGCGGGCAGTGCCGCTTGCACGCCGGAAACCATCTCAGGCACCCCTCCGCGGATGATCGTCAACACTCCGAAGACGATCAGCAACGGCCCCGCGGCACGTGCGGCGAGCGCGCGCCAGCGGCCGGGGATGCCGGACCAGCCGAGTCCGATGATCGCCAGCGCGGGCCCCGTCGCGAGCCCGAAGATCAGCATGCCGAGTACCGCCTCGCGCGGCGGCGAGACCGCCGCGAGCGCCAGAGCACCCCACGAGAGCCCGCAGGGCAGGAGCCCCGTGACGAGACCGACGCCGAACGCGCCCCCCAGTCCCGGCAGCTCCGCGATGCCGCGGAACAGGTGTCGCGCCAGGCCATGAGTCCGGGCGAAGAGCGGACGCGCGCGCAAGCGCTGCGGCAAGCCCAGTCCGAGTGCCGTCAGCCCCAAGAGCACCGTCAAGCCGCCCGCGATCCACGCCACGATGCCGCGCCAGCGCTCGAGCACATGCCCTTGATGCACCTCACCGCCGCCTGCCAGCTCCGCGCCTCCGCGCAGCGCCCAGTCCGCAGCCAGCGCGAGCGCCAGTCCGAGGACACAGTAAGTCAACGCCTTGCCGACCACGTACGCGAGTTGCTCGCGCACTCCGAGTCGGCCCGCACGCCGCGCGCCTTCGCCGACGAGCGCCGCGAAGCCGCCGCACATGCCCATGCAATGCACCGAGCCGCCGAAGCCGAGCAGCAGGAAGGGCAGCAGCGCCGCGGTCATCCCGAGTGTTCCTCGAGGTGCCTCTCCGAGTCCGCCTCGGTCTGCGCGAGGTCACGTTGCGCGCGCTTCTTGAGCTTGGGATCGAGCAGCCCTTGGAAGTCCGTGCGCGCACCGTTCCGGAAGACGCGGCTCTCTTCAGTCTTCAGCCAACCGAGGCGCAACGGCGTGTCTTCGGAGAAGCGCGACGTCATGCCTTCACACGCGACGACGCAGTCGCCGCAGCGGATGCAGTTCGCGAAGTTGGACATCGCGTCGCCGTAGAACCCCATCCCCTCGCGGTACTGACCGCCGGCCATCTCTTTCGGGTGCAAGTCCATCGGACATGCCTTATCGCACGCCTTGCACTCGGTGCAGTTCTCGGGGTGCGCGTACTCGACCCCGTTGAAGCTCGTGTGTCCGAGCACGGCGAAGTAGACGCCGGACGGGCAGTACTCGCGGCAGAAGCGTTGGCCGAGGAAGTGCAAGGTTCCGTAGAAGAACAACGTCAGGCCGAGAACCGAGCCGATCGTCAAGCCGCGCGCGAGATCCGAGCCTTCGCGGAGCACCGCCCAGTCGACCCAGTAGCTGATCGTGATCGCAGAGAGCAGCGCGCACACCGTGAAGACCGTGAGGTGGCCGAACAGGCGCTGTTGCTTGGTCTTGCCGTGGAATCGAAACCACTCGCGGAAGCGCGCCATCGCGCCGTACGGACAGACGAAACCGCACAGATAACGGCCGATGAAGCGGCTCGCGATGACGATCAGGATGTTGACTGCCAGGAACGGGAAGGCGAAGCCCTTCGCCACTTCGACCAGACCGAGCTGTTCGCCCAGGTACATGTGATGGCCGCGCCAGAGGTCGAAACGGATCACCTCGAAGATCGGAAGCGCCGCGATCAGCACGGTGAACAGGATTCCGATCGCCCATCGGTAGAAGCTGTAGCGATGCGCGTGTCCACGCTTCTTGGCAAGGCCGCCGAGGACCTTGTCGCGTTCGATACCGATGGGCATGTGTCTCGTAGGCTGGGAGAGACGGAGGAGTGAGTCAGGGGTGACTAGGTCAGCCACTCACGTTCGGGGTGGCGCATCGCGAGGACGGGAACGTCGGCGGAGCGCATCACTCCATAGGCTACGTTTCCGAGCACCACGCGGGAGAGCCCGGTGCGACCGTGCGTTCCCATGGCGATCAAGTCGACGCCTTCTTGTGCTTCGAGGATTTGATCGACGGCGTCGCCTTCGCAGAACTCGTCGGTGTGCTTCACGTCGCCCCACTCGAGCTTGGCCATGGCTTCGAGGAAAGCCTTCTTCGTCGACTCCCGCGCTTCATCGATCACGTACGTCGGGCCGGCGACGGGATACGACATGCCGTAGGAGTAGGCCAGCTCGGGCGAGACGAATGCGAACAGGGTGCGCACTTCCGCGCCGAGCGCTCGCGCGAGGCAGATCGTCTGTTCGAGCGCGGCGAGACTGTGGTCCGAGAGGTCGGTCGGCGCGAGGATCGTGTGGATCGGGCGCGCGGCACAGGGTTGGATCCAGACGTTGCCGGGGACCTTGGCGAGGATCGCACGCGCCGTACTGCCGAAGTCGAGCAAGCGCCGCTTCTTGTGCGGGCCGAGCACGACGAGTCCGGCGTCGAGTTCCTTCGCGCGGTCGATCACGACTTGCGCGGGGTGGCCGGGCATCACGCGCAGCAGATCTTCGAGCGGCCGACCGGCGTGTCCGTGCTCGGCGAAGACGCCCTTGAAGTGCTCCGACAGCGTGTTCCACGCCTCGGTCAACGCCTCGGCGTTGATCGAAGCGAGCTGAACCGGATTCACATCGGGCCAGAGCGGCGGCGGCACCGGGACCGCGTGCAGGATCTCGACTGACGACTCGAGCACGCGTCCGAGCCCCAGCCCCGCGCGGACCGCGTGGTCCGACCGGCCGTCTTCATCGACTGCGACGATGATGCGATTCATGCACTTCGATTCATTCATGGTATTGCCGATTCGTTCGAGCGGAGCCCCTTCGGCGACTACTGTATGCTGAGAGCCGCCAAAGCTCCCTGGGACCATGTGCGTAGCATCCGCCACCGCCCTGCGAAGTGGTCCCCCTTTACTGCGAGGGTGGCGAACCTATGCTCGGGGCCTATCTGCCGCACCGCGGCGGTCCAGTCCCTGCCTCGCCGAATCGAGAGTCATGCCCATCCGCCACGTCCTGATCCTCTCGGACCTCTCTCCCGAGTCCCTGCGCCCCACCGCCCCCGTCGCGGAATTCGCCGCTGAGTTGGGGGCGCGGGTCACACTCTTGAGCGTCGTCCAAGACGTCCGCATCGCGCCGCATGGTGCCCCGCTCGCGCCGAAGATCTCGTCGCCGGACGTCGACAAGGAGGTGAAGCATGCGCAGCTGGCGCTCGAGGAACAGAGCGCGTCGCTCTCCGGTGTGGAGGTCGCGACCGTCGTCGTGCGCGGCGACTCAGTCCCCGAATCCGTCGTCGACTACGCGCAACACAACGAGGTCGACCTGATCGCGCTGTCCACTCACGGCCGCACCGGGTTCCGTCACCTTGCACTCGGCAGCGTCGCGGAAGCGATCATCCGCCACGCAACCGTCCCGGTGATCACTTACCCGCGGGTCAAGAGGAAGCACTGACCAGCGACGACTCGCGCCGCGGGCGAGCCCACTCGCCGACGACCAGAGCCGCGCTCAACACCTCGATCGCGCGCTCATAGTCTTCGAGCACGATGTGCTCGTTCGGCGTGTGGTCCAAGCTGCTGTCGCCGGGCCCATAGGCGACGATCGGGCACTTCCACGCCGGTCCCACCACGTTCATGTCCGAGGTGCCGGTCTTCTTGAGGAAGCGCGGACGCACACCGCGCGACGCGAGTGCTCGTCCGAAGGCGCGGCCCAATCCGTCCGCGCGTGATCCGGTGTGTGCGGGCAGCTCGCCGCGGAACTCGATTTCGAGCCCCAGCTCGTCCGCGAGCTCACACGCGCGCAGCTTGAACGCGGCAGCCCGAAACTCCTCGGGCAAGCGCATGCCGATCGTAGCGCGCGCCGTATCGCGCAGTCCATCGCTGCCGGTGCGGAACTGATCGAGGCGCAAGTCGACGCTGTCGAACAAGCCGTCGCCGGCCGGACCATAAGCGGGCGCTTCCTGCGAGAGTCGGTTCCAGAAACGCACGACTTCTTCGGAGATGGCGCCCACCGGTCCCGCGCCGTGCCCGCAGTCGCGCGCGCCCTGCACGTCGACCCACTGGCATCCCTTGTAGCCGATCGTCACCGCGTCCCAGCCCGAAGGCTCGCCGATCACGCACGCGTCCGGCTGGTACTGCGTCGCTGCGAAGTGCGCGCCCTTCGAGCTCGCGACTTCCTCTTCTACCGCGCCGACGATCACGATCGACGTCTGCGGTGCCGCCTCGACGCGAGCCACGGCCTGAATGAAGGTCGCGAGCGGCCCTTTCGCGTCGACGCTGCCGCGGCCGTACAGCTTGCCGTCCACCACGCGCACCGGAATGCATCCGGGGACGGTGTCGATGTGACCGAGCAGAACGATCGTGTGCTCGGCTTCGCTCGGAGGCACGCCGACATAACCAACGGCGTTCCCCGCTTCGTCGACGCGCGCATCGAAGCCGAGCTCCGTCATGCGCTTCACCAGCAGTTGGGCGAGCACGCCCTCGCCGCGCGAGAAGCTGAGCGTCTCGACCATCTCGACCAGCATCGGGATTGCGTCCATCACTGACGTCCTCCGCCGACCTCGGCCAAGACGGCTTCGAGCGCCAGCGCGACCTGTTCCAGCTGCTCGCGCTCGATGACGAGCGCCGGCAAGAAGCGCAACACGCGAGGTCCGGCAGCGAGCGCGATCACACCGTGATCCGCGAGTGCGCCCACGAGTGGAGCGACGCGCGTGCGGCACTCGACCGCGATCATCAGACCTGCGCCGCGCACCTCCTTGATCGCGCGGTGGTCGATCGCCCGGAGTCGGCCTCGCCACCACTTGCCGAGCTCTTCGGCGCGTTCCGCGAGCCCTTCCGACTCGAAGACTTCCAAGGTCGCGATCGCCGCTGCGCACGCGAGCGGGTTGCCACCGAAGGTCGAGCCGTGCGAGCCCGACGGCGGCGCTGCGACGCGCGCGCCCACGGCGACGGCGCCCATCGGCACGCCGCCGGCGATCGCCTTGCCCAGGCACAGGATATCGGGCGTGACGTCGTGTCGTTCGCAAGCGAAGCGCCGCCCCGTGCGACCGAAGCCGGTCTGGACTTCATCGAGGATCAAGAGCACGCCGCGCTCGATGCACAAGCGCTGCGCCGAGCGCAAGTACTCGCCACCCAGCTCGTGCACGCCGCCTTCGCCTTGCACGACCTCCAAGATCAGCGCCGCGTGTTGTTCCGAGAGTCGCGACTCGAGTGCTGCGAGGTCGTCGAACGGAACGTGCTCGAACTCCGGTACAAGCGGTCCGACGCCCGCGCGGAACTCCGGCCGCCAGGTCGCGCTCAAGGCGCCGAAGGTACGGCCGTGGAACGCGCCTTGCGCCGCGAGCACGCCGGCGCGGCCGGTGGAGAGGCGCGCGAGCTTGAGCGCGGCCTCGACCGACTCGGTGCCGGAGTTGCACAGGAACACGCGGTCGAGGCCGCCCGGCATACAGGCGACCAGTCGCTCGACGAACTCGGCGCGCACATCGTTCGGCAGCGCATCCTGACAGGTGATCAAGGTCGCCGCCTGTGCGGCGATCCGCGCCGTCACGGTCGGATGCGCGTGCCCGACATTCGCCACGCCGTGGCCCGCCGTGCAGTCGATGTACTCGCGACCGTCCGCGTCCCAGACGCGCGCACCGAACCCGCGCACCAACGCGACGCCGCGCTTTCCGGCGAAGCCCATCGAGTGACGCTCTTCTCGCTCGCGCAGCACACTGTTCGCGCTGGGAGCACTCGTCGTTGCTAGGGACATCAGACCACCACCGTCCCCACGCCTTCGAGCGCGCGACTGATCGGACTCTCACCGCGAGCATCACCGAGGATCACGCGACCGACTCCCGCGGCCAAGGCTTCTTGCGCAGCGAGCAGCTTGATGCGCATACGCCCCTCGGCCGAGTCGAAGGCCGCACCCATTTGAGTGCGCTCGACGCGCTCGATCAGCGAGTCCTCGTTCGGGAAGTCCGCGAGCAAGCCCGGGACGTTCGAGAGCAAGAGCAGCGCTTCGGCATGGAAGGCCGCGGCCGTCATCGCCGCCGCCCGATCGCCGTCGACGTTGATCGCTTCACCCTCGTAGCTGATCGCCGGCGGAACGAGCACCGGCAAGAGGCCTTGATCCAGCAACGAGTCCAGGAACAGCTTATTCACGCGTTCCACGCGACCGGTGTAGCTGTCGCGCACGATGCGCACCCGATCGCCGTCCTGCGCGCGGATGCTCGTCTTGCGACGACCTTCCCAGATGCGTCCATCGATACCCGAGAGACCGACAGCGTTCACGCCGCGCGCTTGCAAGCGTTCGACGATGCCTTTGTTCATCGAGCCGCAGTAGATCATCTCGAAGATCTCGAGCGTGCGACGATCGGTATGTCGACTCGTGTAACCCGACGGCGAAGTGATGAAGCGCGGCGGATGACCGAGCGCTTCGGCGAGCTGGTTGGTCTCGTGCGACCCACCGTGGACCACGATCATGCGCTGACCGTTGCGCACGAGGTGCGCTACGTCGTCGCAGAACGCGTCGAGATCGATTCCGGCGCTGCCGCCGACCTTGCAGACGTACATGCTCAGTTTCCTATCGGGGTTCAGGATCAGACGGGGTGGAGGCCGGCGAATCCCAGCCCACTGGCTTCTTCGAAGCCGCACATCAAGTTCATGGACTGCACGGCGGAACCCGCCGCGCCCTTCATCAGGTTGTCGATCGCACTCATCACGACGATGCGACCCGTGCGCTGGTCGACTTCGAAGCCGACGTCGCAGTAGTTGGTTCCCGCGAGCAGCTTGGGCTCGGGGTAGCGGTACAAGCCGTGCCGTTCCTTGACGATCCGCACGAAGGGTTCGCTACGGTAGTGCTCGCGGTAGAGCCCCCAGAGTTCCTTCTCAGTGATCGGTTCGGTCGGGAAGACGTGGCCGGTGCACGCCACACCGCGCACGATGTCGACGGCCGTCGCCGTGAACGACAGCTCGAAGTCGCCGAGTTCCTGACGGATCTCCGCTTGGTGACGGTGTCCAGTCGCGGCGTATGTGCGGATGGAACGCGATCGCGCGGGGTGTTGACCGCCGGCACTGGCGCGCGCGCCGCCTTCAGACGAGCCGACCTTCAAATCGACGATCGCGCGCTCGATCAAGCCGGCGCGCGCGAGCGGCAAGAGCGCGAGGTTCGTCGCCGTCGCGTTGCACCCGACGCCGCTGGCGAAGCGCGCGCCCGACAGCTCGTCGCGGTGCAGTTCGGGCAGTCCGTAGACGAAGCGCTCGAGATACTCAGGCGCCGCGTGTTCCGTGCCGTACCACTCGGTCCAGTCCGTCGCGCTGCGCAAGCGGAAGCGCGCCGAGAGATCGATCACGCGCCGCGCCAGCTCGACGAATGCGCGGATCTCGTCTGCCGCGTCGTCGTGGCCACCGGCCAAGAACAACACATCGCACGACTCGAGCGCCTCAGGCGCACAGAAGCGCAAGTCACTGCGCCCGCGCAGGAACGGATGCACCGTGTGCGCGAAGCGGTTCGTGTGGCTGCCCGAGGTGACCTGCGCCACTTCGACGTCCGGGTGGTCGTGCAGCAAGCGCAGGAGCTCGCCGCCGACGTAGCCGGCGCCGCCTTGGATCGAGGCGCGAATCACAACGCACCTCCCACGCAGAGCGCTTCGGTGTAGGCGTCGCGCGCCGCATCAATCGTGTGCCGCACCAAGAGCACCGGCAAGTCGACGCCGGTCGGCGTCACCGAGTTGCGGAACTCCATCGTGGCGTTCACTTCGTTCACCAATAGTCCGCGCTCGCTCTCGAAGATGTCGATCGCAACGGCACCGCCCCCGACCGCGCGCGCGGCCGCCAGGCTCAGCGCTTCGAGCTCCGCATCGACGGCGTGCGCCTCGACTCTCGCGCCGCACGCCGTGTTCGTCACCCAGTGGTCCGAGCGACGCGCGATGGCGCACACGACCTGATCGCCGACGACGAACACGCGCAGGTCGCGCCCGCCCTTCTCGACGTGCTCTTGCGCGAAGACCACGCCGTGTGCGGCCGAACCCAAGCTGACCTTGTGCTCGATCAGCGCTTCGGCTGCGTCTCGATCGTTGAGCCGTGCAAGCAAGCGCCCCCACGAACCGACGAGCGGCTTGATCACGGCCGGATAGCCGAGCTGTTCGACCGCCGCCAGTCCGCCCTCTTCGCCGAAGCCGAGCCGCGCATGCGGCACGGGAACGCCGGCGCGTACCAGCGCGACGTTCGTCGCCAGCTTGTCCCCGCACAGCTCGCGGACGCTCCACGAGTTGCAGCACGGAATCCCCCAGGCTTCGAGCACGCGCAACAGCGCGAGGCCGCGCGAATGGCTCAAGCAGCGGTCGAGGACCGCGTCCAGACCGCGAAGAGGCGCAGGAAGCTCGGCACTGGAGACGTCGAGCACCAAGGAGTCGACGTGGATCGGCACCAAGTCGATGCCCAGCCGCTTCGCGGCGTCGAAGATCATGCGCTCTTCGGGGCGCACGCGGCTGTAGAGCAGTCCGATCCTCATCGCACGACCTCCACGGTCTGCACCGCGCTCATGATCAAGCCGTCGAGCTGCAGCGCATCGACGCGCTGCACGTCGGCGAGTCGCTTGACCTCGGCTGCAACGCGGCGCGCGCGCGTCTCGTCGAGCTCGATACCCAACTCGGTCGCGCGAGCCCTGACCGCGTTCCAACCCGTCAGGCGATGCGCCGTCAGGATCGAGCGGTTCAAGCCGAAGTCGGCCGGGTCGAGGCACTCGTACGCGGACGGATCGGCGAGCACGGCCTTGGTGTGGATGCCGGCCTTGTGACTGAACGCACTCGATCCGGTGACGCAGGCGTTGAAGGGAACTTCAACGCCGAGCAGTCCGGCGACTTCGCGCTCGAGTCCCGCGAGCAGATCGAGGCGATAGCGCTCCCGCACTTGGTCGCGATCTTCGACCGTCATGCGCGCTATCCAACCGCCGAGCGACGTGATGCCGTTGCGCTCGCCGATGCCCAGCACGCTGGTGTCGATGTGCGTGGCGCCGGCTTCCCACGCGCAGAACGCGTTCGCGATCGCGCAGCCGGTATCGTTGTGGCCGTGGAACTCGACGTCGACGTCCAAGGTGCTCGCGAGTCGTCCGACGAGCGCGTGGATCTCGCGCGGGCGACCGACGCCGACCGTGTCGGCAACACCGATGCGGTGCACGCCCAGGTCGACTGCTCGCTCGTAGATGCGCAGCAAGTCGCCGATCGCGGTCCGCATGGAGTCCTCGGTGCTGAAGCGCACCTCGACTCCCGCTTCGACCAGGAACGGGATCACTTCGCCGGCACGGCCGATGATCTCGTCCACGCTGAAACCGTGCGAAGCGCGGCGCAGCTGCGGAGAGGCCCCGATCACGATGTGGACGCCGTCGACACCGGTTTCGACGGCCATGCGAGCGTCCCCGAGGTTGCAGCGCGTGTGCGTCAGCGTCCGGGCATTCAAACCAAATGCCGCGATCGCTGCGCAGTCTTCGCGACTGCGCGGAGATGCCATCGGTGACGTCAGCTCGAGGTACTCGACCCCGAAATCGTCGAGCAGTCGCGCGATCCGCAGCTTCTGCGAAGTCGTGAAGTCGGCGCCGAAGAACTGCTCACCCTCGCGCAGGGTGGATTCGATGATCGCCGGCAAGCGCCGACGCATCGTTCCGCGCGGAGAACCGCCGGAGGAGGCTTGGAGGTCACTCACCCCAGTCCTCCTCCACTTCAGGAGCCGGCGACAATTGCAGCGGCTCGAGGGCGATGACTTCCAGCTCCATGCCGCACTCAGCGCAGGGCAGAATCTCGTGCACGAACGGGATCTCGGTGACGATGATCTCGGCGTCACACTCGGTGCAGGCGGCTTTCAGGCTCTTGGTCTCGGTGGTCATGGCTCTGGTCTCCAGGCTCGGTGTTGCGGTCAGTTCGAGTACAGCGGGGATACGAAGAGAGGGCCCTCGGATCGTGATCGATCCGGGGGCCCTCTCGAGGTGCTCCAACGCCTTGCTAGTTCAACGTCATCACACGCGGCCTCGACCCGGATCCTTGCGGACCGGTTTCGATTTGAGGGAGGCCTTGGTGAAGCGTTGTTGCATGACGTGTGTTCGTTCGGCGCGGCGATATCTCGCTGCGCTGACGCTGTATCTACGCGGACTCGGAGGAGCCCGCAACACTCTCTTGCGAAGTTCTTGCCGGAACGTGCGGTCTTTCTTCCGCACTGTTCAGAGCGTGTTCGCGCTCTGCACGCCGCACGATGCGGGCGGAGTTCAAGACGACGACGAGGCTCGAGACGACCATCGCGGAAGCCGCAAAGATCGGGCTCAAGCGGCCGGTAGCGGCCCAATAGAGGCCGATCGCGTTGTAGCCGAAGGCCCACGCGAGGTTCTGCTTCGCGGTCCTCACCGCGGTCTTCGAGAGCTCGAAGAGCTCAGGTAAAGACCCGAGTCCCGGACGCAACAAGTTGACGGACGCCACATCCAAGCTGCGCGCGGATCCGCCGAACACCGCGACACCAACCTGCGCCGACGCAAGCGCGGCCGCGTCGTTCAAGCCGTCGCCGACGAACACCGAGCCGACGCCTGCGGACTCGATGCGCGCCAACTTGTCCGCGGGCAAGAGGTCGGCTTCGAAGTCGAGACCGAGTTCAGCCGCGACGGCGCGCGCCGGTCCGGCGTGATCACCCGTCAACATGGCGACGCCGAGTCCGCGACTCTTCAGGCGGTCGATGATCTGGCGCGACTCGGGTCGCGGACGGCTGGAGAGTCGGAAGCGCGCGACGCGCTCCGATTCGCGCCAGAGGTCGACCGCGGTCGCGGTCTCCGCAGCCTGTTCAGCGCGAACGGCACGCCAGCGAACCTTGTCCACGACACCTTCGACGCCGCGACCGGGCAGGACGCGGAAGTCCTCCACTTCGGGCAACGCGACTCCGCCGCGTCCCGTGTGCTCCGCACGGAACGCCCGGCGTAAGCTGCGCCCCACCGGGTGTTCGCTGTGCTGTTCGAGCGCCGCGACCGCGAACAGCGCCGCCGCACGGTCATCGGATTCGACGGCGACGAGCTCGAGCTCGCCGTCCGTCAGCGTCCCGGTCTTGTCGAAGAAGACCTGCTTCGCCGCCGCCAACCGTTCGAGCACTTCGCTGCCGCGCACCAACGCGCCGCGTCGGAAGCACTCCGACAACGCGGCCCAGAAGGCGAGCGGCGTGGCGATGCCCAGCGCGCACGGACACGAGATCAACAGCACGGCGAGTGCGTTCATCAAGCCCGCTTCCGGACCCGAGTGTTTCCAGTGGTACCAGAGCGTGCCCAGCGCGACGGCGAGCACGATGGGCAACAACGCTCCGGCTACGCGGTCCGCGAGTCGCACGAAGCGACCGCGTTCCCCCAGCGCTTCCGTGAGCAGCCGTTCGACTTCGTCGCGAACGCGGCCGCCGCCGGTCGCTTCGGTCCGCACCAAGAGGGTGCCGTCGACGAGCGTGCCGCCGGCGAGCACGCGATCGCCGGGACCGATAGAGACGGGTTGCGCTTCGCCGGTCAGCGCCGAGCTGTCGACGAACGAGCGGCCCTCGACGACGACGCCGTCGACCGGCACCCACTCGCCGGGGAGCACGCGCACGAGATCGCCGATGGCGAGCTCGTCCGCCGGCACTTCCTGCTCTTCACCTTCCACGGCGCGTCGCGCCGGAGGTTCACGCTCGGGCAGGAGCAACGACAGCTCGCGCCGCGCCCGTTCCTTGGCGCGCGTGTCGAGCCAGCGACCGAGGCCCACCAACACGAGCACCATCGCTGCCGTCTCGAGGTAGACCTCGCCGCCTTCGAAGAAGGTGTTCCACGCCGAGACCGCGTAAGCGCTAAACGCGCCGATCAGGATCAATGCGTCGGCCGAGAAGAAGCGCTTCATGCGCCACACGGCGTCGAGCAGCGGCAACCCGAGCAGGTAGATCACCGGCGTCGCGAGCCCCAAGGCGCCCAAGCGATAGATGCCGTCGAGCGCCGCCGCGGCTTCGCTGTCGAGCTCGGCCTGCGAGCCGCCTTCCCAGATCGACGACCCGTAGGTCGCGAGCGAGAAGACCATCACCCCCATCGACAGGAAGGCCGACAGCGCGAGCCGCGCCGCCATGCGGTCCGCGGAGCCTTCGGTTCCACGCACCGCGAGGTAGTGCGCGACACAGCAACCGCTGCAACAGAACTGCGGCTCGCCGGCGGCCGGAGCTATTCCGGCGACGGGCAAGCCGCAGTGTGTGCAGGTCGAATCCATGGGCGGAGTGTCGACCATCTTGGCGACCGCGCGCGCTGGGCGCACGGTGCTGTCGTCAGGGAATGTTCACGACCGGCGATTCGCCGCCGGTACCCGGACCCTGCTCGAGGAAGTTCGGCAGCTGATACTCCAGCACGTACCACGTGAAGAAGACTAGGAAACCCAGATAGAAGAGCAGCAGGTACCACGGCACGCCGCCGGTGCCGAAGCCGAACACCTTCTGTTCGGCGTCCGTCTTCTCCGGTGCCCCGCGCGGCAGTTGCGGGTCGAGTTCTTGATCAGCGTTCATCAGGCTTCCCCTTTCGAGCGGATGATTCCCTCGGCGCGCTCTTGTTCTTCGAAGCGCTGCAGCATGTCGTACTTGGCTTGCTCGACGTCGCGGAACTGCCCCGAGAGGTAGGCCCACGCGAGCAGGAAGAGGAATCCGAACGCGACCCAGAAGTAGATCATGATCGGATCGTTGGCGAATCCGGCCAGCTCGTCGCGCTTGATGGTCTCGAAGAACTTGAAGAGCTTGTAGAGGAACATCCCGCCGCCGAGCGTGCAGGCGATCACGAAGAAGCCGTGGATGCCCGGATCGTTGTCGGCGATCTTCTTGAAGCTGGAGCGTTTCTCGGTCATTGCGCTGCCTCCTCTTCGGCCGCGGCCTGGGCTGCGGCTTCCGCTTCGAGTCGGACGTACTCCGAGCCGATCCACTGCAGGTAGGTCACCAAGGCGAAGCCGTCGTACTTCGGCGCGCCGTCTTCTTCGAAGTAGTAGGCGTAGCTCGGCATGATCGAGTACGGCACGACGTCCTTCGGTTCGATCAGGTGCGCGATGTGCCAGCCGTTCGTGCGCAGGCCGTACTCACGCGTCAGATCGGGACCGACGCGCCGCGTGCCCCACAGGTGCGGCTGGTTCAAGGCGTTCTGATACTCCTGCACGTTCGACGCGGGGCCGAAGCGCTGCATCTCGTTCGAGACGACGCGCACGTACTGGCTGTGGCAGTGCCAACAGGCCTGCCCGATGTAGAGGTCACGCCCCTGCCGCAAGGCATCGGCGTAGTTCTCCGAAGTGACGCCGCCCGGGAAGGCTGCCGCGAACTCTTCGGGGAAGTCCTCGGAGAGCTCGATGAAGGACGAGCTGGGCGTCTCCGCCAGCTGATCCCAATCGACGAACTGCGTTCCGTGGTAGTCGTCGATCGTCATCCAAGGGAAGACGAAGCTAAGCACGAAGGCCACGGCGAAGCAGCCGATGCCGGCCACGAAGGCGAGCGTGTAGAAACGTTCCATGTCAATCGCCTCCGATCAGTCGGCTTCCGCCGCGATGTAGTGTGCGTCTTCGACGTACTCGCGGTCACTGCGAGCCGTCATCCACATGTTGTAACAACCGCACAAGAGGCCGGTGATCATCATGCCGCCCGAGAAAGTTCTCACCCACCAGAACGGGATCGAAGCCATGACCATGTCGGACCACGGGTTCAGTTCGCGTTGCATGAATCCGACGATCAGACCACTGATGGTCAGGTCCGTGAACATGATCACGATACCGATCGTGCTGAGCCAGAAGTGCCAGCCGCGCAGGCGGTTCGAGTACCACTCGCGCTTGACGATGCGCGGCCAGAGCCAGTCGATCACTCCGAAGATCCAGAAGGTGAACGTGCCGTACATGATCATGTGCGCGTGACCGACCACCCAGTCGGTGAAGTGGATGATCTTCTGGAACATCCAGGTCACGTGGAACGAGCACTGCAGGCAAGTGATGAAGTACATCACCGCACCGGCGTAGAACCAGCGGATCGCCATGTTGGTCCGCAGGGCCGACCACTTGCCTCGAAGCGTCATGAAGAAATTCACGACGACCGTCGTCACGACGACTTCGATCGCGATCGTGGTGGTGATCGCGCCGAACTCGACGTAGTCGGGGATCGGGCTGATCAAGAAGTGGTGCACGCCGCCCAAGGGATAGAAGAAGGCGAGCGCCCAGAAGCCGATGACCGAGAGCGAGTGGCTCCAGATCGGCTTGCGCAGGATCAGCGGTACGAAGAAGTACATCAGACCCCAGCCCATCGGCGTGACGTAGAGGCCGACGAGGTCGTGGATGAAGAGACCCGTGACGGCCGCACCCGCGGCGCCGGGGAGTACCCACTCGGGGATGATGTTGCCCATCAAGTACGTCAGCGCGAGCCAGATCAGGCCGGCGGTGAAGTACCACAGCGTCACGTAGAACTTCTGATCGCGCGCCTTGAAGATCGGGACCATCAGCTGGGCGATGAGCAACACGGCACCGACGGCGACGAGCAAGTCGACTGGAACCCAGTTCATGTCGAAGCTGCCGGGACGGAAACCCGTCGGCGTCTCGCCCCACTCGATCGCCTGCGCCTTGCCCATCAGCAAGCCGCCGATGGTGGCGAGCAGGATGAACTGCCAGACGACAAAGATCAGATTGCCGAGCTTCGCCGACCACACGCGATAGCCCGTCAAGCGCGGGATCACGTAGTAACACATCGCTGTGAAGCCGTTCACCAGCCAGCCGTAGGCGGCCATATTGGTGTGAATCAGACGGAAGTGCCCGGGCGAGAAGATCTCGCTCTCGGAGAACGGGAAGTAGCCGAGGAACTGGAGCGAGTACAGGAAGCCCGCCGACATCGAGATGACCAAGCTGATCATCGCGGCGGCGAGGTGCCAGCGCACCAGGTGGTAGGCGACGAGCGACTTGCCGTCTTCACTGACGAGCGGCTGCGCCGTCATGGTTGCAGTCATGGCGGTGCTCACTGTCCACCTCCTTCACCGAGCGATTGCACGAAGTGGATCAGGTCCCAGATCTCGTCCGGCTCGAGCACGCCGGAGAACGAGCCCATCGGCGTTCCGCCGATGCCCGTCGCGACCGTGATGTAGAGGTCCTTGCCCTCTTCACCGGCGCGGAAGACGCCCGACGAGAAGTCGCGCGGGAACATGCGGTAGCCCCAGTCGTCGTAGATGCCTGCGACGGTGACGTCTTCGCCGAAGCCGTTGACGACGTCCTTCGCGCCCGTCACCGCGGGACCATCCCCCTTTCCCGTGTCGCCGTGACAGCTGACGCAGTTGGCGCGGGAGGCGTCGAAGTAGATCTCGCGTCCACGCGCGACCGACTCAGGCGTGCGCTCGGTCTCGGGAGCGCCCGGGAAGACGGAGATCAGCTGATCGGGGTCCCAACGGTCGCTGACCAGCTCCGCGTACTCGAGCGGATCGGGGAGCTCTTCTTCGTCGGTGGCCACCGTCACGAGCATGTGCTCGTACTCGCCCTTCATCCCGAGGTAGCGCACGTACTCGACGATGTCGTGTCGGCGCTCTTCGTTCAGCAGGCGGAAACTGGGCATCGCCGAGCCGGCGAGGCCGCGCGTGATCGTCCCGAAGAGGTCCGAACGCTTCGGCCGCATGCCGGTGCTGGTGGTCGTGAACTTGTACGCGCCTCGACGGAAGTTCCGCGGGCGCGGCTCGAGGAAGGTGGCTGCCGGGCCGGCACCGTCGCCGTTCCGTCCGTGACAACCCGAGCACTCCATCTCATAGGCGCGACGTCCGGCGGGCAGACGATCGACTTCCAAGATGCCGCGGCCGGCGAGCCATTCGGAACGCATGCCGAAGTACGTCTCGGACGACTCTTCGACGAGAGTCACGAGCTCGGCTCCGAGCTCGGCATCCATCACTTCGGTGAAGTACTCGAGGTCCTCGGCGAGCGTGAAGTCCTTGCTGATCCCGCCGTTGCGCGTCAAGTCCTCACGATCCCACGCAGGGCCATCGGGTGTCCGCGCGAAGGGCAACGCGAACAAGGCTCCCGCGAACAGGAAGAAGAGCAGGGATAGCGCCGCTTGGCCACGGCGCTGTTGATGCGCGATGCGCCCGCTCCGGCGGGTGCATCGACTCATGATTCTGACGTCCATTGGATCTCCGGTCGTGGACGAGCGCGATCGAGGGTTCGCGCCGGAGCGCACACGTTAGAGACGCGAGCGGGAGTCCGGAAAGGGAGATTGGTCGTACTTCAACTAGGGACAAGGGCGTAGTCCTGCGCCGGGTGGAACGGCTCCGGTACGCAGAACAGCCCGGCGACGGCGCTCCCCACAGAGTTCAAGCTGGTGGAGTTCACGCACAGACAGGACTCACCATGCCCATTCCCGACCTCTACCTACACTCGCCCTGCGTCGCCGCACCCACCACCACCGCGCGCTATGCCGCTCGGATGATGCACGAGTCACACATCGGCTCGCTCGTGGTGATCGACGACAAGAAGCACCCCATCGGCGTCGTCACGGACCGCGATCTCGCGCTCTACGTGCTGACCAACGAGCTCGATCCCGAGGCGACGACGATCGGCGACTGCATGAGCGCCCCCCCCGTGACGCTCTCGGCTTCGGCCGGTCTCTCGGAAGCGTCCAAGCTGATGCGCAAGCACGGCGTGCGACGCCTGCCGATCGTCGATGACTCAGGCCAGCTGGTCGGGATCATCACCGGCGACGACTTGGTGCTGTTGCTCGGGAGTGAGCTGAACGAGCTCGCCGCCGCCGTGCAGCGCGGTTTCGCCGTCGAAACCACGGCGCATGCGCCCCACGGCTCGATCTTCGGAAAGGAGTAGTCATGCCCATCCAATCCCGCCTCACGCGTCCCGCGATCACCGTGCCTGCGGACGCTTCGATCAAGCAGGCCGCGACCGCCATGAGCGCGGAGGCCGTCGGCTGCGTCATCGTGGTCGACGCGGAAGGCCGCGCCAGCGGCATGCTGACCGATCGAGACCTCGCGCTGAGAGTGGTCGGTCGCACGTGCGATGCGAGCACGCTCTCCGCCGCAGACGTGATGACGTCCGACTTGGTCACCGTCACCGCTGACGACCCGCTCGAGACGATCGTCTCGCGCATGAAGGCTCGCGGCGTGCGACGCGTCCCCGTGCTCGATGACGGACGCCCCGTCTCGATGGTTGCGCTCGACGACATCCTGCAAGTCCTCGCCGGCGAGCTGCACGACCTCGGCACCGAGGCGAGGCAACGCTACCGGCACTCGGAAGCCTCCGCGCGCTACGAACACCTGCGCGAAGGCACGGAACACCGACTCGAAGAAATCGGCCACCGCTTGTCCTTCGCGAACTGGTTCGTGCGCAAGTCGTTCATCGACGAGCTCGACGCCTTGCGCGACCGCTTGCGCAAGGCGATGAGCGGCGACTGACCGGGTACGGAGTCAGTCGCGGGGTAGGATGCCGGTGCGGATCGCGAGGCGGGTGAGTTCCGCGCTGCTGCGGCAGTCGAGGCGCTCGCGCAAGTTTCGCTCGAGCTCGTCCGCTTGACGCAGCTCGAGGTCGAGCAGCATCGCGATCTCGGGTGCGCGGCGACCCAACGCCAGCTCTTCGAAAATGCGCCGTTCAAGTTCGTTCAGTGCGTCCACTTCGCGCTCGCTGCTCAGCTCGCGTTCGATCGAGCCGGTGTCCAGCGACGACCTCGGCATCCCGAGTCGCCGCGAGAGAAAGGTCCGCCCGCGCCGCAACGCGTCGAGTGCCAAGAACAACTCAGAGGCGTCCTCGGTGCGCACCAGCGCACCGTCGACGCCCGCCGAGAGCGCCACGCCGACGTAGTCCGAGGTCAGGAACTCGCGCAGCATCAACACGCGCAGATGCGGAGCGCGACGCTTCAGCTCGGTCACCCACTCGAGTCCGGCGTGTTCCGACTCGCGCAGATCGAAGATGACGAGCTCGGCGCCCTCGAGGGGCGCGGCCGCGAGACAGCCTTCCGGACTGCGCGACGCTCCGCTGACGACGTGCTCGCGTCGCCGACCCAAGAGGTCGCGGTAGGCGTGCGCGACCAGCGCCTGATCCACCAACAAGTGAATCCTCAGCTGCCCTGCGCTCGCTCCGCCCGTATCTGCCTTTTCGATCACCACCAACCAGTATCGCCGCACGGTGCGACCGATTGCCGTGGGCACTACTGCGTAGCGCACGCGGAACAACGCGCGGGTGCATCAATCCGAGTCAGTCGCCCCGCCGATCTGGATCACGGACCGTGGTGAGACGAAGCATCCAGTCCTGACGCGACGCCTACTCGAGCAGCCCTTCGCGGATCGCGAAGCGTGCCAGTTCCGCTGCCGAGTGGCAGTCGAGCTTGCGCTGCAGGTTCTCGCGGTGCTTCTTCGCCGTGCCGAGGCTCATGCCGAGATCGCGCGCGACTTCCTTGTTGCTGTGGCCCAACGCCAAGAGCTGGAAGACCTCGCGCTCCCGCGGCGTGAGCGATTCGAGTCGACTGCGCGGCACCGGTTCGCCGGTCGCCGTATCGCGAGTGCGAGCGACGAGAGCCGCGGAGACCTTCGGCGACAAGAACGGGTTGCCGCGAGCGACCGCTTCGATCGCGAGCACCAGCTCCGCAGGATCGGAATCCTTCGAGAGGTAGCCGTCCGCACCCGCCTTCAGCGCTTGTTCGACGAAGCTCTCACCCTCGTGGTGTGTCAGCATCACGATCTTCGCCTTGGAACCTTGCTTGCGCAGGTGCCCCACGGCGTCGATGCCGGAGAGCCCCGGCATCGTGATGTCCATCAGCACGATGTCCGGCTGCAGCTCGACGATCTCTTCGATGGCCATGCGCGGATCGCCTTGATCGCCCAGGACTTCGAAGCGCTCGTTCTGGCCGAGCAGACTCTTGAAAGCCGCGCGGATCATGGCTTGGTCGTCGACCAAGTAGACCTTGATGATGGGTTGGGTGGCACTCACTGCTTGTCTCCGGTCTCGTGCATGGGGAGGCGCACCTTGAAGCACGCACCTCCGAGTTCGCTGTCGGTCGCGTCGATCGACCCGCCGTGTTCTTCGATGATGCGCCTGCAAATCGGCAAGCCCAAGCCCGTTCCGCCGCTGCGGCCGGAAACGAAGGGCTTGAAGAGGTTCGCGCGCAGATGTTCGGGCAGTCCGTGGCCGTCGTCTTCGACGGTGAAGCGCGCCCAACCCGGCCGGCGCTGCGCGCAACCGATCAGGACCCGACCACCGGCTCCGGTCGCCTGCATCGCGTTGCGCAGCAAGTTGTCGAAGACCTCGCTGAGCTTGCCGACGTCGACGTCGAGCTGCAGATCTTCGCAGTCCTTCCGGAGATCCACGACCACGCCGGCGCGGACGAACTCGACACGCAGCTTCGACAACACTTGGTTCAACAGATCGATGCTGCCGATGGGCTGACGATCCAGCTGCACCGGCTTGGCGAACGACAGCGTCGAGCGCAGCGTGCGTTCCAAGGTCTGCATGCGACTGACCAGGTCCTCGAGCACGGCCTTCGAGTCTTCGCCGAGCTGGTCGGCGACGGCGCGCAGCGCGAGGTTCACCGCCGTGATCGGATTCTTGACCTCGTGAGCCAGCACCGCGGCGGATTCGCCGAGCTCGGCCAAGGCCTTGTACATGTGCGTCTCGGCGCGGCGCGCTTCTTCGAGGTCCGTCACATCGCGGCCCTCGGGGATCAGCATCGACACGCTGCCACTGTCGTCAAAGACCGGCTTGAGCGAAAAGTCGACCGTGCGCAGCGATCCTTCCGTGTTGATGAACTGGTATTGGAAGCGCACGAACTCGCCGCACGCCGATCGACGGATTCCCTCGCGCAGCTTGTCGCGCGTCTCTTCGGAGAACTCCCACCAAGGCGTCTGCCAGAAGGGTTGACCGAGAACCTCCTCGCGAGTCGCGCCGATCGCTTCGAGAGCAGTGCGGTTCGCCTCGAGCAGCGTTCCGTCCGGCGAACAGAGCCCGACGAACTGGAACTCCTGGTCGAAGATGGCGCGGAAGACCGTCTCGCGCTGCAACAGCGCGCGCTCGACTTGGCGACGCTCCGTCACGTCGCGCAGCGAACCGATGAACAAGGGTTCGCCTTGGCCGGGAATGTCGACGCGTGAGACCGCGAGCTCGCAGTCGATCAGCACCCCATCCTTGCGCACCACCTTGAACTCGCGCGTCTCGTTCAAGATGTGCGTCTCGCCCGTCGCCGCGTAGTTCGCGAGGTACTGATCGTGCTGTTCGAAGTGCGGCGACGGCATCAAGACGCGCACGTTGCGCCCCACCAAGTCGGCAGGTTCGTAGCCGAAGGTCGGCAGCACCGAGTCGCTGACAGACTGGATCAGACCCAACGCGTCGATGATGATCAGCGGATCGAGCACGCCCGACAGCAGCGCGCGGTGCCGCGCCTCGCTCTCGAGCAACGCGCGCTCGTAACGCTTCTGCGGCGTGATGTCGTGCCCGTTGCAGATCAGCCACTCGCTCTGATCGTTGCGATGTCGCCGGATGTTCCAGCGCAGGGCGTACACGCGTCCTTCCGCGTTCACCATGCGGTTCTCGAACGGAACCGGCCGATCCGGTTCCGCTTCGAACCAGCGCAGCAGCGCTTTCTGCGTCCGCTCGCGATCTTCCGGGTGCGCGGCCTGCACGAAGCCGAGACCGGCGCAGTCCGCTCGCGAGCGCGCGAGCATGCGCGCTGCGGACTCGTTCGCCCACAACACGGAACCCGAGTTGTCGACCAGCACGAGCACATCCGCGCCTTCCTCGACGAGCCGACGATAGAAGTCGCCGTCCACCGAGAACTCGGTCGAAGCGTCAGCCGGCGGCCGAACCGGAAGCGGATCACTCATGCGCGCTCCATGCCTAGAGCACCGTCCAGAGGTCGAGCTTCTCGTCGGCGTGGATCAGGTGATCCAACCACAGGTTGGCGAGCTTCTCTTGCACGGTGTTTTGACGCAGGCGCTGGTTGAGGTTGGGGAAGTCCACGCGGTCGAGTTCCTGATCCTGGTTGAAACACGAGAAGACCGGCTTGGCTTCCTCGCCGGTCACCGGGTCGACCTGCTTGCAGAGACACTGCGCGCAGATCTCCTTCATCATGCACTGCATCGGCGAGTTGATCGAACCGATCGCGACGTGCCCGGGCTTGAGGTGCGGTTCGAGCACGCCGAAGCGCGACTCGCGCACCGCGTTCATCATGCGATCGGAACCGATGCAGATCAGGCGACTGCACTCGCGCAGCGAGATGCGCGTGTCGCCGAACTCGCCCTTCGCGTAGGCATCCATGGCTTGCACCACGTTGCCGCGGAAGTGGCGGTCGTACGGGCGACTACGCGTCGTCTCGACTTCGTCGCCCGAGTCCGTCGACCAGATGATCACGTCGGCGGCCGCTTCGATCTCTTCGCGCTTGAAGAGGTCTTCGCCGCGCTTGAAGGCGGCGAAGTAGACGACTTCGTTGCCGGCTGCGCGCAGCGCCTTGCCGATCGAGAAGAGCACCGCGTTGCCGAGCCCGCCACCGCACAAGATGACCTTTTCGCCGGTCGGAATCTCAGTCGGCGCGCCCGTCGGCCCCATCACGACGACGGGTTCGCCGGGTTCGAGCAACGCGCAGAGTCGCGACGAGACGCCCATCTCGAGCACGATCATGCCGAGCAGACCCTTCTTGTCGTCCTTCCACGCACCGGTCAGCGCGATGCCTTCGAGCGTCAGCTTGGTGCCGTCGATCATGCGCGAGGAACTCTCGAAGTTCTGCAGGCGGTAGAACTGGCCGGGCTCGAAGTTGCGCGCCGCTGCAGGAGCGTGCACGACGACTTCGGTGATCGTCGGCGTCAAGCGGTTCACTTCGTGCACGCGCGCCGAAAAGTCGTACGACAGTCCGCCGAGGAACTTCGACCACGCCTGCTTACGACCCGCCAGCGCCTGCGCGCCCTCATCCAGCTGCGCGAGCTGATCGGCGAAGCCGGCGACCACGGCGGGGTAACCGTCGCGCGCCGAGGCCATCGCCTTCACGACGTTGCCGGCGTAAGTCGGGTGGTTGTCGCCGTAAACCGAGACGGTCCGACCGTCGCGCTCGTAGCTCGTGTAGAAGCCGGGGCCCGCGTCGTCCTGTCCGCCCTTGAGCGCTTCGAAGTTGCCTTCGTTGCGACGGCCGACCTTGAAGAACCAATCCCACTCGTCGAGTTCGAGCGTCCCGGGACGCTCGCGTTCGTAGGTGATGTTCGGACTGGTGCCGGCCGCGACGAGCACCGAGCGCGCCGGGATGCGGACGATCTCGCCCGTTCCGCGCCACTTGCCCTCGTCGTTCACGTGTTGCTTCTCGAAGTCCATCGCTTCGACAGCACCGTACTTGTCGAGCACCGCCTCGACGGGCGAGTGCTTCTCGACGAAGACGATGCCTTCCTCGAAGGCCTTGATGATCTCTTCGTGGTTCAAGCGGTACGCCGGCGCGTCTTCCATGTTCTTGCGGTAGACGAGCTTGACGCCACCCCAGCCCTGCACGAGCGGCGCGAAGTCGGGCATCTCACCCGCCGCAGCGGCGCGTTCGCGTTCGGCCGCGCATAGGCGACCGTGTTCGACCATCTCGTCGAGCACTTCGATCTCCTCGTCGGAGAAGAAGCGCCGCACGGTCTCGTCGCCGAACTCCTGGCAGAGTACGTCGTAGCGCCCGGCCATCTTCTCGACTTGCACGGGGTAGTACGCGAGCGCTTCCGTCGCCGTGTCGATGCCGGTCAAGCCGCCACCGATCACGATCGCCGGCAGGCGCAAGTGCAGGTTCGCCATCACGTCTTTCTTGAACGCTCCGGTCAGCTGCAAGCCCATCAAGAAGTCGGATGCCTTGCGGATGCCGCGCGACAAGTTGTTCTTCATGCGCACGACGGTGGGCTTGCCCGCGCCGGTCGCGATCGCGATGTGGTCGAAGCCCGCTTCCCAAGCGCCTTCGATGTCCATCGTGCCGCCGAAGCGCACGCCGCCGAACAGCTCGAAGTGCTCGCGACGCTTCAGCGAGAGGTACGGCAGGCTGAGGAAGTTCTTGTCCCAGCGCACGGTGATGCCGTATTCGCTGACTCCGCCGAAGCCGAGCAACACGCGCTCGTCGAGCTCACTGGTCAGCTCGCCGTGCTGCGACAACATGCGCGGCAAGCTCTCGCCTTCGCCCAGTCCGCCGCCGGCGCCGATGCGACCAGTCCAGTCCTCGGGCAGCGGCTCGACCTTCAGGCCATCCATGCCGACGACGCCGAAGCCTTCTTGCGACAGGTAGTGTGCGAGCGTGTAACCCGCGGGCCCCATGCCGACGACGAGCACCTTCAAGCCGTTGTACGGCAGCGCGTAGGGACGACGCACGTTGAGCGGGTTCCAGCGCGTGAGCAGCAGGAAGAGCTCGGGGCCGTACGGCAGATCCAAGCTGTCCGTCAACACGCGCGTCTCGATCTGCGGGATGTTGACCGGTTCTTGTTTCTGGTAGATGCACGACTTCATGCAGTCATTGCAGATGCGGTGGCCGGTGCCGGGGCACATCGGGTTGTCCACCATCACCATCGCAAGCGCAGCGAGCGGATCGCCCACGCCGTAGAGTTCGTGCATCTCGGAGATGCGTTCGTCGAGCGGGCAGCCGTCGAGCGGAATGCCGAGCGGGTTCTTCTTGACCTCGTTCGTCTTCTTCTCGAACAGACCCTTGTGGCAGGAGTCCTTGCCGGTCGCGTGACAGAACAAGCACTGATCGACTTCGTCGAGCACTTCCTGCATCGTCGCGCGGTCGTCGGTCAGCTTGAAGCCGTCGCGGCGTCGGCGCGTTTCCGCGGGCCCCACGATCGCGTCGGGGTTCGTCGCGTCGGGGCGATCGACTTCGACCAGTCCCTCGGCGAAGTCCAGCTTCTCGAGCGGGCGCAGCGAGTGCCACTCGCGCACGGCGGGATCGTTCGACTCTTCGCGCAGCTTGAGGTCGAGGCCGAGCAGCTCGAGCGCTTCCTTGACCGTCGTCTGCGTACCGGCGTGCGCGGGTTCGGTCTCCTCGCGCTCGAGCAACAGCAGGACGCGACCCGCGAAGCGTTCTTCCTCGTTCTCTTCGACGCCGGGAATGCCGGGCAACGCGTCGAGCAGCGCCTGTGCGTTCGCCCGCACTTCCGTCGCGACGACGCCGTCGGTCTTGGCGCGGCCCTTGTACTTCTTCAGGAAGGGCTTCGTGATGCGGTAGATCTGGCTGCGGCGCTCGATCTCTTCGCGCACTGTCGCTTGCGCGGGCCGGATGCGGAACAGATCGCCGATGAAGGTCGAGACGTGACCTGCCACGTCGATCATCAGGCGTGATTCGGTGTCTTCGTCGAAGCCTGCGCTGCCGGCGCTGTGTGCGGCCCAGCGCTCGGCGAGATCCGGATCGTTCGACTGCAGCGTGCTGAGGAAGGCGGCATGCAGGTCGGCGAGCCGTTCGGCCCGGTGCAGATCGGCCCAGCCGAAGCCCTCGATGCCGAGGGTCTCGGATCCATGCGGGTCGGATGCCGGTGAGGCGTCGCTACGGATAGTCATCTTGCGATCGTTCGTCTCGAGTCAGGGGGGGGGGAGCCCGCATTGGGCTGCGACATGATAGGGCCCGGAGCGGGCCTGCGCACCGCGCGGATCAGACGGTCGCGCGAGCCGCGAGGTACTCGAAGTGCGCGCTGAAGTGCCGGAGGACCTTCGGTTGCCAGCGGATCCCGATGCCGCGGAGCGTGTCCCTGCGTGCGTGGACGTCGAGGACGACCTCGATCAGGTAGTCCATGTGGCTCTGTGTGTAGGTCCGTCGAGGGATGGCAAGGCGCACCAGTTCGTGCTGCGCGGGCAGCTCCGCGCCTGTCTGCGGATCGACGCGACCGAGCATCAAGCTGCCGATCTCGCACGAGCGAATGCCGCCGGCGAGGTAGAGCTCCGCGGCCAGTGCTTGGCCGGGATATGCGTTCCACGGGATCTGCGGCAGGAAGCGCCCGGCGTCGAGGAAAATCGCGTGACCGCCGGCCGGTCGCAGCACCGGAACGCCCGCGTCGTGCAGGCGGTCGACGACGTACTTGATCGAAGCGTGGCGGTACTGCTGGTAATCCTCGCGCACGACTTCGTGCAACCCTTGCGCGATCGCATCCAAGTCGCGACCGGCGAGGCCGCCGTAAGTCGGGAAGCCTTCTGTGACGACCAACATCTGGCGCAGATTCGCGGCGAGGTCGTTGTCGCGACAAGCCAAGAAGCCGCCGATGTTCGCCATGCCGTCCTTCTTCGCGCTGACCGTACAACCGTCCGCGAGGTCGAACGCCTCGCGCGCGATATCGGCCACAGAACGCCCCGATTGGCCTATTTCGCGCTGTTGGATCAGATACGCGTTCTCTGCGAAACGGCACGCGTCGAGGAAGAACGGCTTGTCGAAGCGATCGCACAACTCGCGCACCTGACGCAAGCAAGCGAGGCTGACAGGTTGTCCCCCACCAGCGTTGTTCGTGATCGTGACCATCACCAAGCTCACGGCGTCACCGTGTTCCTGCAGCTCGCGCTCGAGCCCCACCAAGTCGATGTCGCCCTTGAAGGGTTCGTCTGACCTCGTGTCCTTGCCCGCAGGCCCCGGCAGGTCGACCGCCGTCGCTCCGCTGACTTCGCAGTTCGCGCGCGTCGTGTCGAAGTGCGTGTTGTTCAACACGCGCTTGCCTGCGCCGCCGAAGACACCGAACAAGAGGTGTTCCGCCGCGCGGCCTTGGTGCGTCGGAATGACGTGTTCGAAACCCGTCCGCTCGCGCACCGAGGCTTCGAAGCGCACGAAGCTCTTCGCGCCGGCGTACGACTCGTCGCCGCGCATGATCGCGGCCCACTGTTCGCTGGACATCGCGCCGGTGCCGCTGTCGGTCAAGAGGTCGATGATCACGTCCTCGGCGAGCAGGCCGAAGAGGTTCCAGTGCGCGGCGGCGAGCAGGCGCTCGCGCTCGGGGCGTTCCGTCATCCGGATCGGATCGACGCTCTTGATGCGGAAGGGCTCGATGATGGTCTGCATGGCTGTCCTGGGCTGGGATCGGAGCCCAACAGGATAACCAGACTAGCAGCTCTCGTGAGCGCGAATCCCGGTTCTACAGCTCTCAGACCAGCTTTCTTGGGCCCGGACGGCCGTGTGGGCCCGCCCGGCCCCTGCTGACCGGTCGGGTGCCAAGCCCCCGCGGCTCAACCCACCAGCGCGACCGCTTCGAGCGTCAACCAGCCGACCGCCAGCCCCCAGAGCAGCAGCAAGCAGGCCAGCAGCCACGCCGTGCTCCGGCGTTCTCCGCGGGTTCGATTCGAATCCAGGTGTTCCATCTCGGCGCTCTCCTTCCCCCTGTGTCAGGGTAGTTGCAGCCCGACCTCGCGCACACCGAAGGCGTGAAGGCGAGGGGTCCCTGGCCGGCGCGAAGCGCTGGTTAGGGCTCGCCGCCCTCCTTCCTCGCGGAAGGAGCCACCCCCGAGGGGGTGGCGCAATGCGCACTCCTACACTTCAATCCATCGGGGGCGCTGGAGATATTTCGTGTCCTACACCACCGGCTTCAAAGCCCGCATGATCGAACGAATCGCCGGTCCCGAGCGGATCTCGGCCAGTGCACTTTCCAAAGAGGTTGGCATCCCGCAGCCGACGCTGTCTCGCTGGGTCCGTCAGCGTAGTCTCCTCCGCATGACCGACGAGATCCCGAAGAAGCGCCGCGCGTGGACCCCGACCGAGAAGCTCCGCGTTGTCCAGGAAGCATCGCAGCTCACCGACGACGAGCTCGGAACGTTCATGAGACGCGAGGGTCTGCACGCGTCGCAGCTGAAGGAGTGGATCGAGGTCGCGAATGCCGCAGCGCTCTCCAGCCTCGCCCCAGCGAAGCGCTCGAGGGCGAAGAAGTCGCCCGAGGAGCAGCAGATCCAGGCGCTCAGGAAGGAACTGAATCGCAAGGACAAGGCGCTCGCAGAAGTGACCGCCATCCTGGCGCTAAAAAAAAGAATCCAGGAGATTTGGGGGGACGCGGACGACGACATGGACACGCGGAGCGGGACATGATCCTCGGACTTGTAGACGCAGCCGTCGCGGACGGTGCCTCCGTGGCGCGCGCGTGTCGTG
>Ga0316208_1000749_pt1 | contig 36129 bp, 36 predicted proteins | sample 3monopyrite_MG_FD_204944 | JGI IMG/M metagenome (GOLD analysis project Ga0316208, IMG submission 204944) | Microbial mat bacterial communities from mineral coupon in-situ incubated in ocean water Damariscotta River, Maine, United States -... | ecosystem: Environmental > Aquatic > Marine >...
TGATTCGTTAACCTGATTTAAAATGAAATCATTAAAGCTTTCCAGATAGTCGTCGGGTTTTTCATGTGTTCCATAGCTTTGTGTGCGACCTAAAAGTTCATCTTCACCTTCGTAAATAATGGGTTTATTCTCTGAGCCAATTAGTGTTTTAACTTCATCGATTTGCTTAATAAAGTTATGTTGTTTTTGGACGAATACGCTGGCTTGCTTTGGCCCCATTTCACGAAGGTGCTTATGCATCTTACCCGGCTCTACTCCCCAAATTTGTTCTAACTCTTCGAGCTTTTCTTTTATGCTAGGTGTTTTTTCTGCTTTCTTTGTCGCTTTGCGTAAAACGCGCATAACTTTCTGATTTAATTCATTAAGTACATCATCGGCATGTGTTGTATCAGCTTGCGTTCCCGGTGCTTCATAACTTTTTGGATCAGAAAGTTCTTCTATTAATTGTTCTATAGTGACATTCGGATCTTTCACTAATGGCTTCATGGTACTAACTGCTTGCAAAGCGGCGTATATATCAACTGGATCATAGATCTTAAAGACGGTTTTACCGATTTCATCGCAACGGCGAGTGGCACGCCCCATCATCTGCTCATAAAGAATACGTGAGCGTATTCTTCGCAAGAAAACCACATGGCAAATTTTAGGAACATCAATGCCAGTACTGAGTAAATCTACTGTTATGGCTATGCTTGGGTTTCGTTCATTCTTATACTGACGTATTAGTTGTTTAACTTTTTCACTAGCGCCAGTGATTTTACGTACTGCTGCCTCATTGTATTCATTGCCATACAACTTTTTAAAAGCACTATCTAACAAAGTCTTAACCATATCTGCATGAGAATCAGTCGCACAAAATATTAATGTTTTCTCATCAGCAAAAGGATCAAGTTCTTGAGCAAGTTGTTCACAAATAACTTCATTAAATGATTTAGTTATTACTCGACGATTAAATGCTTCTGTTTCAAAATTTTGCTCGTCTTCCAGTTCAGTAATTTCTACTTCACCAGTACCTATATTAACAACACTCACCGTTTCACCTTCATCAAAATGAATGCCATGCTTGGTAAGTAAGGTTTCATAACGAATAGGTGGTTCATGATCAATTAACCAATCATCAGCAACCGCTTCTCTATATGAATAGGTATAAATAGGTTTACCAAATATTTCTGTCGTGTGCTTTGCTGGTGTTGCCGTCATTGCGACTTTTACTGCATCAAAATGATCTAATACACGACGGTAACTTGATAGATATTGACTGAGCTCACGAACAGCTAATTCACCTTCGGTCATTTCCTGGTCCAGCGTATAACCACGATGCGCTTCATCAATAATAATACAATCGAAGGTATCTATAAGTGGTGGATTATCAGATTGGAAAATGCGATAAACCATTGCCTGAACAGTTGCGACTTGTATACGCGTTTCCGCTTCTGCTGCCATATCCCCTAATTCTGCAATATTGTATATTGTGGAGAGAGATTTATTTTCTTCTAAAGGTGCTTCATCAAAAGCATCTTGTGCTTGAGTGCCCAATGCATTGCGATCAACTAAAAACAGAATACGTTTGAATCGCTCTGTTTTTAAAAACCGATACATTAAACCGATGATTGTTCGGGTTTTACCAGTTCCTGTTGCCATCGCAAGCAGGCACTTGTGTAATTCTTCGTCTGGTGTATCTTTCTCTAATGCTTCCTCAACTTTACGGATAGCTTTTTCCTGATAATCACGTAGTTTTAAATATGCAAAACCTTCATTTTTTAATTTTTCTTCAGCTTCTTCACGACTACGAGTTAAGCAATCTAAAAGACCATCAGGGCTATAAAAATCTTCCAATGCTCGTGAAAGGTTAGATGGTTCACGTAAATCTCTGAACCAGGTACCAGATTTTTCCTTATACTGTTTAACAAATGGACGACCATTACATGAAAAAGCAAAAGGAATTTGAAAATGACCATTTTTTGAGTCAGGCCAGGCAATAGTACGTTTTTCAATTTCCCAGGCTAGCTGCATTTCTGCAGTTGGCATAAATCCAGATGAATAACGTTCAGCCTGGTGAATTTTTCCTGCAACATCAATATTTATACGTTTTGCTTCGACAACGGCTATCGGTGTAAGACCGATAAACAATATATAGTCGGCAACTTCCCGGCCTCTAGTTGGCCACTCTGAAATAGCTTTATTTTTACCTTTTTCTGGTCGAGCACCCTTCTTATAGGTCATCTCTTGGGTATCAGCTTCCCAACCTGCATTTATTAATTGCTGGTCAATAAGGATACGCGTTAAATCTTCATTCGGTGAAAATGCAGCTGTTGCTTTTTGAGTTTTTTCGCTGACTTGTTGTTTTGCTTGATTTTGATCTATATCTTTAGGTTGAAGTTCTTTTAAACGTTGTTCAAATTCTTCACGTTGTTCTTTGAGTGCTTTCTCATGCTCAGTTGCTAATTGTTCAAAAGCACGTGCCTCTGCATCCATTTGCTCGGCTAATACCGCATACTCCTCTTTCTCTCGAGTAATTAAATCTGAAAGCTTTTGATTATTCTTAAGCTCTTGGTTACTGTCGGTGAGTTCTGCTGTTAATTGATCAATTTGTATCTGAAGCCCGCGAAGTTCTTTACTTGGATCTTGCGGTGGAATAAAAGGACCAAATTCAAAGTTTGTACCCTGTTTGCCAAAAGATTGATGAAACCAGATTGCTAGAGAGCGAGCAAGGCGCAAACCATCCATGGCTTCTTTATGCTGGGTTTTAAATTGGTGATTTGCTCTATTTCCTTCAATACGCAATATATGAAATATATTTTGAATTGATTGATCGAGGCCTATCTTATTCTTTAATTTAAATAGCAGTGTCGCTTGTGTAACAGTCTCGTCAAACTCAATACCTGTTCTAGTAGCAATATTTTGTGCCATAGCTTCAGCAAGTTGACGAAGCTTTAATAAGGTTGTATTTGGATCACCAGCAAAAGCGCGTTCCGCAGCAGAACCTATCTGATAAAAGATTGGATCATGCTCTTGAAGAAAATCAAAATTACCCTTGCTAGTAGTCATTCCTAACTCTTATTTTTATTTTAGCCAATAATATATATGTCCAGAAATGAACATATCTAAAGGCATTTTGTCCATATTGTGTAAATAGTGGGGGTATTAGTAAAATATCAGGTATTTATAAAAATAAACAGTAGTGATATTAAGTAATTTTCTATTAGTTTCAATAAGTTAAATGTTTTATTGTCGTTTCTTACAGTCATGAAAAAATGAAACTGTAAAATGCTCATTTCATAGCCATCTATATAAGTGATAGCTAATAAAATATGAGCTGTTAAGGAGTGAGCTATAAAAGCCCCTGTTCAACAAAACTTACAATTTCATCTCAACAAGTTGATTATCTTCTTGAATATTACTGATTTTACGCACTGTTTTATCCCGCAAGAGAAGTCCAATGTAGCTTCAAGTCTAAATAACAGAGAAATGGGGATATATTTATCCCTTTACTCTTTACCCGACACTACACCCCGGCAATTGGGAAACTGTGAGCAACCCCAGAAAATATTACCGGCATTACGGCCTTTTTTTGCGGTACGCTTAATCATCTTGTTGTTACAAAGAGGACATAGAGGTTCAATTTCGGGCATCGCTGGCGCTGGTTCTGATTCGTTTTTTGTGACTTCTGCACTCTCATCTGGGTTGCCCTCCGCCAGTGATTGCATAAGTACACCAATCATATGGGAGAGATCGGTTCCGTTAATGAGTAACAGTTTTTTTCCTAATGAAAAACCCAGCGCTTCTTCACTAAAATTTCCTGAAGAAATAATGATACCTTGTTTTAATTTTTTCTCTTTAACAACACTATAAAACTCAGAAACGATGGCTTCATCAATTTGCTGCTCTCTCCAATTTTGGTAATGCACATAGCTTATCTCACTATTTTGCATAAGAACAAGGTCGACATTTGCATGCCCTGGATCTTCATTTTGATTAATCGAATAGCCGCGCTGGCTGAATATTTTGTGCAGCAGTTTTTCAAATTCTGCTTCTGTTAATTCTGTTAATACACTTGAGACATCAGCAAAAGATGTTTGCTCAACCTGTTTTTTTTCTTTAACAGAAGAATCTAACGTGTTTTTCAGCCAGGGTAAGTTTGATACCGTTTTTAAGATTTTTGTAAAAAATGACTTTTCTTGCATATCAATACAATCGTAACATTTGTTAATCTCAGAGTCATAATAATTGACTCAACAAACATGCAATAAATATACGGTAAAATTTTAAAAAATTGAAGTGCGAAGAAAGAGGTTTTTTTGAAACCTCTCCTTAATAGCAAAGAGAGAAGCAGAGGCTATTTAAGAGGCTTTATCTAAGCGGTGCATCATACAAACAAGTTCAACTTCGGACTGACTTAAACCACAAACATTCATAATATCATCAACAGTTGCGCCGGTTTGAGCCATACGTATAGCCTGTTCATACGGTTGACTGGAGCTATTGTAAAAATCAACCGGCATATTTTGATTAGCCGCACTAACAACTTGTTCCGTTGCATTAGCTGCTGCCGATTTATTGCGCTGCTCCCGCTCAACCTTCAATACCCGGCTGCCAACACCGATCGCAGCATTAGCCAGGGCATGCAAATCTTTTTCCAGTGAACTAATTTTTAAGGTTTGTTTTTCATTTTTTTGTTGCTGCAAACGAAGAAAAAATAAATTAACCACCAAAAAACCAAGAACAGAAATTGTTAACCAATTAACTTCGGCCATATAATGGAGGTATTCACTAAAAAAGTTTAATTGTTCCATGCTAACTCTCTCTGCTCTGTGTTGTTAGTTTAAACATACTCGTCGATATGATTTCCGGGGCGCCCTGCTTTGTTTTCGTTTTGCTTTTCTTTATGCTGCTTATTACCTTGGTTTTGAGGATTTTTTTTACGCAAGCCAAATTGTTCTATAGCTCGACTCGGACGGGCGGGCCACAAATTTGTTATTTTATGAAATCCCCCTATATCTGCCATCTCACCTTTTAATGACTTACTTTATTGCCTCATTACATCGATGCAATATCCTGCCATTCCTCATTAGATAATAATTTATTAACATCAACCAAGATTAATAATTCATCCTCACGGCTGGAAACACCTTGAATATATTTCGAGCTTTCATCATTACCCACGTTCGGAGCAGACTCAATTTCTGATATTTTCAAATCAACAACTTCTGCCACACTATCAACCAAAATACCCACGACATTACTCTCAGATTCAATGATAACAATTCGTGTTTCATCGTCAGCTTCCACATCGGATAAACCAAAACGTCTGCGCGTATCCACAACCGTGACCACATTGCCCCGCAGGTTTATAATACCGAGAACATAGTGAGGGGCGCCGGGAACAGGGGCGATTTCAGTCATTCTCAATACTTCTTGTACTTGCATCACTTTTATCCCGTACTTTTCACCATCAAGATGAAAAGTGACCCATTGGATAACCGAGTCTTCAGTTGCTTCAGACACATCACTCATTTCTAACGCTCCTATTTCTCCAGCTTGAAAATAACGCCAAATATCTGGCGTATCTTCGCACCTATTACTATTTCTGCATTTACTATGCCAAGTTTTTCTGTCTAAACGTAAAACGCAGCCTCATTAAATATCATTCATCATTTTTCAGCATTGTGGCAAATCCTTCAGCATTCAGTAATGCACACATATGCTCAATCACTGTCCCAGCCAGCCATGTTCGACTATTATCCGCTGAGCGCCAGCGCACGCCTTTGGACTCTAAAGTAATAACCTCACCAATTTTGTCGCATGCCAGACCCCACTGGTGATTACCAATTAAAACAATATGTTTCACCCTTTGGCGGGCTTTATCATCAACAAGTTCAGCCTGCTTGTTGGCTGGAAAAACCATTTTTGCTGTGTCGATAATGGGAATTTTATGTTCTAAATGCTGCAAAATACCCATGTAAAAATCAGCATGTCCGGGCATTTCTGTTACTTTATCCGTCCACTCAACGACGCCACTTAACTCAACAAGAGGAATAGCCAGCTTAAGGCCCGCAACCGTAAAGAGTAAAACCTGGAAAGGCTTGTTCGCCCACTCGGCATGTTCAGGCAGCATATCCTGTTGCTGCTTAACCTCAGTCTGCGCGCCGTATTCTATCTCCTGAATCTTAATATCATTTTCAGTAAGAGTACGTTCGTCAACTTTAACTTCTGTGCTTATCGGTGTAGCAACTTTTAATGTAGTGACATCAGCGCTCACGTTCTCAGCAGGAACAATCGCTTCAGTCTCTGGTTCTGGTTCACGTAAAAGAGAGTCTAAGAATAAAGAGATAGCGACTTTTTCATCAACCAGAACATTTGTATTATGATTACTCATATTAAGACGCCACCAGCTTCAGGTGTGATACCCGGACAGGATTAAGTAAGAAATCCAACAATTCTTTATAAGCAATTGCACCCCGGGTCGATTTATTCATTAACGAAATAGGTATACCTTTTCTACTGGCTTCCCGAAACTGGGTGTCAACAGGTATCACTGAGTCCCAGACATTATCATGATATTTTTCTCTTAAAGCGTTTAAACTTTCTAATGATGCACGTGTTCTGCGATCATACATAGTTGGAATAATGGTTGACAGTAAGGGCGTTTTTCTTGAACGGGTAACCATACTTAAAGTGTTCATCATTCTGTCTAAACCTTTTAGCGCCAGAAATTCAGTTTGCACAGGTATGAGTAAATTTTCACAGGCCGCGAGTGCATTAACCATTAAAATCCCTAACATCGGTAAACAATCAATTAATACATAATCAAAATGATCCTCTAAGGCAAGTAACGATTTTTTTAAAATTAAACCTTTACCTTCTTTTGCACCTAACTGGCGATCCAAAGTTGCTAATGCAGTTGATGCAGGTAGCAGTTTTAAACGTTCTACCGTGGTATCGATAAGCACTGCAGAAACATTTTTATAATCAAAAGCATCGTATTGAAAAAGAGTATAGATACTTTTTTCCATTCCATCCGGATCAAAACCAAAATAAGACGTCATAGACCCCTGAGGATCCATATCAACCAACAAAACCCGGTGACCTTGTGCAACTAAATGCCCGGCGAGTGAAACGGCTGTTGTCGTTTTTCCAACACCGCCTTTTTGATTTGCAACCGCCCAAATTTTCATAGTGCACCTTCCTTTAACCCTTTCGATACAGGGGTAGCCCCTTTTTCAATGGTACTCACACCTCTGTCTATTTCTGCAACCCGACGCGCATTTTTATCCGCCAAAATAACAACTTTTACTCTGCGGTTACTTAACCGGCCTTTAACTGTTTTATTTGTTGCTTTGGGACGATATTCTGCATAACCAATAGATGACAAGCGCCTTGGTTCAACACCATAGCGGGTAAATAAATGTACAACACTCGCCGCACGTGCAGCCGACAATTCCCAGTTTGATGGAAACTGCTCATTACTAATCGGTACATTATCGGTATGACCTTCAACATCTATTGAATTAGGTAATGTTTTCAATACCTCTGCCAGCGCCCTTAATGCGGGATACGCTTCTTCTTCCAGCTCTGAATCTGCGCTTGCAAATAAAATATTTGTATTCATTTCAATTTCAACCCAAAGTTTATTTTGGGTCACATTAATTAAGCCTTTTTTAATTAATGGATCAACAGCCTTACTTACCGTTTCAGCAATTTGTTTCATTTCATGTTCGTAAGTCCGTACTGATTTTGGTAGAACATTAATCGGCTTGGCAATAATAACCCTGGATTTATGTTCCGATAAAACTTTACTTTTCTGACCTATCTGAATAGGTTCAGTTGATTTAGGCACCACCTTAAATGCCGCGTTCATCGTATCGGTAAGAACACGATATTTACCTTCATTAATAGAAGATATAGCATACATCACAACAAAAAAAGCAAAAAGTAACGTTACAAAATCTGCATACGATACCATCCAACGTTCTGTGTTTTCAGAGTCATCTAATATTGCTTTTCTTTTCTGCATAACTCATCCAAACGGCTTAATGGAGAAAACCTAAAAGTTTTGTTTCAATATTTCTGGGGTTCTCACCTTCTGCAATTGAAACAAGACCTTCAACCAGCATGTCATTAAATCGTGATTCAGCCATAACAATACTTTTTAACTTAGTTGCTACCGGCAAAAAAACAAGGTTTGCCAAAGCAACACCATAAATTGTCGCAACAAATGCAACCGCAATACCTGAGCCTAATTTGCTGGGATCAGACAAGTTACCCATCACCTGGATTAACCCTAACACTGCACCAATTATGCCAATTGTTGGACTATAGCCGCCCATGCTCTCAAACACTTTTGCTGCCTGAAAATCAAAATGCTCTTTAGTCTGAATATCTACGTCCATTATAGAGCGAATTGTTTCGGGTTCACTACCATTAATGAGTAATTGCAAGCCTTTTCTTGCAAAAACATCCGCTTCTTCCTCCTCCAGGTTTTCTAATCCTAGTAAACCTTCGCGTCTTGCAATATTGCTCCATGCAATGATTTTCCGAATAATTTCTTCACTATTAAATCTGGGTGTAAAAAGCATCCACCATGACATTCTTATCGCACGAAGAAAGACTTTAATGGGTGACTGCAGCATGACCGCACCCAATGTTCCCCCTATAACGATTAATGCCGCTGGGCCATTGATTAATGCTGTGATTTGTCCGCCTTCGAGTTGTTGTCCAACCAAAATAGCGGCAATACCAATAATTAAACCCGCGATTGTTAGGAAATCAATATTCATACACGTTTAATTATCGCTGCTGAAAAATCATTAATACTCAATATATTATCTGCTAAACCTGCATCAACAACAGCAGCAGGCATACCGTAAACAACACAGCTTTCTTCATCCTGAGCCCATATTTCAGAACCAGAGTTTTTTAATAAGCGTGTTCCCTCACGGCCATCAGCGCCCATTCCGGTTAATATAATTGCGAGCGTATTATTTGGATAAATATTGTTAATAGAACGAAACGTAATATCAACACAGGGTTTGTAGGTTAGGCTGGGCTCGCCCTCTACAATTCGAACGGTTGCATTTCCCGCTCTGCCTTCAATAAGCATTTGCTTTCCACCAGGTGCTAATAATGCCTGTCCTGCCTGCAACTTATCACCATTTTCGGCTTCTTTGACTGAAATTTTACAAAGCTGATCAAGTCGTTTAGCAAAGGCCGGGGTAAAGGTGCCTGGCATATGTTGAACCATTACAATTGGCTTTGAGAAATTTTTTGGTAGACCAACTAAAACATTCTGCAATGCTAAAGGGCCTCCCGTGGAAGTACCTATTGCAACTAAATCAATTCCACCTGTTTTATTGATTCTGGGTGATGCTGTCTTTACTGCGGCAGTAGTAATATTGCCTTTATTTTTAACCGACGATTTTACGGAAGAAGAAGGTTGTTTCTTTAACGATATTCTTTTCTTTGCAATAGCCTGAACACGTTGGCACAGGAGTTTTTTTGCTTCATCCTTATCTTTTGAAATATCTTCAAAGCGCTTAGGTAAAAAATCTAAAGCGCCTGCATCAAGCGCATCAAGCGTTGCTTTTGCCCCATCCATGGTTAAGGATGAAAACATAATAATAGGCGTGGGCGTTGTTGCCATTATTTTTTTGGTTGCACTAATTCCATCCATGACAGGCATTTCTATATCCATTGTAATGACATCAGGTTTTAGCTCTGCTGCTTTATCAATTGCCTCTTGGCCATTTGCTGCATCACCAATCACCTTCAATAAAGGATCTTCTTCAAGAATTTCTTTTACACGACGACGAAAAAATCCTGAATCGTCTACAACCAATACTCGGGTTGTCATTCACATATCCTCTCTTAATTTAATTTTATTTTAATACTAAGTAATTATTCTAAGCATACATCTTCATTAAGCCAGGTATATCAACAATAAGAGCAATGCCACCATCACCGGTAATCGTTGCACCGGCTAAACCAGATATACCATGTAATAAAGCGCCTAAAGGTTTGATAACAACTTCTTCTTGTCCAATTAACTCGTCAACAATGAAGCCGACTTTTTGCGTACCAATATGAACAACAACAACATGCCCTTCTTTTGGTATTGCCGCAGCACTTTCACCTTCTACCAACCAATTATTCAAATAATAAAGTGGTAATGTTTTTCCGCGCACCAGAACAACACGCTTACCATCCATAATATTTGTTTTAGTTAAATCAAGGTGGAAGATTTCATTAACATTGACCAGAGGTAATGAGAACAATTGATCTTTTAAACGCACCATTAACGTTGACATAATCGCTAAAGTTAAAGGTACCTTTATACTAATAACAGTGCCTTTACCTAACTCAGAGTCTATTTCAATAGAACCATTAAGGGAGGTGATACCTGTTTTAACTACATCCATACCGACACCCCGGCCAGATATATCCGATATTTCCTCTTTGGTTGAGAAACCTGGTGCAAAAATTAAGTTATAGCATTCAACATCGGTTAAACGCGATGCAGACTCTTCATCATATAAACCTTTACTAATTGCAATATTTCTTAAAACATCAGCATTCATACCACCACCATCATCGGTGATAGAAAGTAAAATATGATCGCCTTCTTGTGAAGCAGATAAGGTAACGGTACCTTGAGCAGGTTTACCATTTTTCTGTCTAACATCTGGCATTTCAACACCATGATCAACAGAGTTACGGACCAAATGCACTAATGGATCGGCCAACGCTTCAACTAAATTTTTATCTAAATCAGTATCTTCACCAACCATTTCCAGTTTGATATCTTTCTTCAAACTCCTCGCCAGATCACGCACCACCCGTGGGAAGCGGCCAAATACTTTCTTGATGGGCTGCATTCGCGTTTTCATCACTGAACGCTGTAAATCAGCAGTAACCAAATCTAAGTTGGCAATTGCTTTGGTCATTTCTTCTCCCGCGGCATCACCGCCTTCAGAACCTAAGCGAGAAATACGATTTCGTACTAATACCAGTTCACCAACCATATTCATAATTTCATCAAGACGACTGGTATCAACACGAACCGATGTATCGGCTGGCGGCTTTTCTTTTGCCGCAGCGGGTTTTGTCTCTTTTTTAACTTCAGCAACTGGAGCAGGTTTTTGCTCAGCTACTTTAGGGGGTTCTTTTTTCGCCTCAGCGGGTTTACTTACAGCACTCGTTGCTGATTTACCCGCCCCGTGTAAATCATCTAATAAAGCATCAAATTCATCTTCAGTGATTTCATCGTTCTTTTTATCTTCTTCATAACTACTCGCGGCTGGCTTTGCAGAAGATGTCTCATTCGAAGCATCAAAACTTCCCTTACCATGAAGATCATCCAGTAATGCTTCAAATTCATCTTCGGTAATTTCATCGTTCTTTTTATCTTCTTCGTAGCTACTTGCAGCAGATTTTGTTTTTTCAGCTGTATCACTTTTACCATGTAAATCATCTAATAAAGCTTCAAACTCTTCATCCGTAATTTCATCTGATGATGTCGCCACAGCAGCAGACGATGTTTCCTCTACTTCAGAAGCTTCAACGGGTGCAGGTTCAGCCACTGCTTCTTCAGGCTCTGCTACCCCTTCTGTATCACCAGAGATAATGCCTTCTAATGCGGTCAATAAAGACTGTTCAGCTGCTTGCGGTTCTTCCCCGCTACGTAAAGCATCAAATTGTGCGTTTAAAACATCCAATACAGGTAATATTGTGTCCATAAGATGATTATTAATTTTGAGTTCATCGTTACGCAACATATTGAAAATATCTTCTGTGCGGTGACAAATCGCAACCATAGCATCAATAGAAAGGAAGCCGGCACCACCTTTTATGGTGTGGAATCCACGAAAAACTGCATTTAATAATTCAGAGTCTTCAGGGCTATTTTCTAATTCCACCAACTGCTCATTGAGCTGTTCAAGAATTTCACCTGCTTCTATTAAAAAATCCTGTAGTAGTTCATCATCCATAGCAATACTATTCCAAAGTAATCGTTAAAAGCCTAAGCTCGAAAGTAAATCATCGACTTCATCCTGCCCGGATACGGTATCTGCATGAGCAAGCCCGGGTACGGGTGGTCCGTCCAAAGAATGTTTATCTCCTTTATCTTTTGTTTCTGAAACTTGTGGTGCTCCGGTTAATTTAATAAGGTTAATTAATTTATCCTGGACTTCTTCAACTAATGTAATAACCTTTTTAATAATTTGTCCTGTTAAATCCTGATATTCCTGTGCCAATAAAACGGCGGTAAGATGATCTTTAACTTTAACGATATCTTTAGTTGTTATAAAAAAATCATTAATGTCTTTACTTAAAGCTCTAAATTGTTCCGCAGATAACTCTCTGTTTACAAATTTTTTCCAGCTATCATCCAGGGCCAGTGCCTGTTTACTGAGAGAGTCACAAATAGGAATAGACTCCTCTACAGCCTCCAGTGTTTTATTTGCGGCTTCATCTGTTTTTGAAATAACATAATTCAAACGATCACGCGCATCGGGGATACTATCTTCTGCTAACTTACTAATTGAATCATCGACACCAAAATTCGAGATAGCATCGTGAAGCTCACGCGTTAACTTACCCATATCCTGATATAGATCAGTTTCGCGTATAGTTGTTAGCTCATCGATAATTTCAATAGCATCAACTTCATTACCATTTTCCATACACACCAATAAGTCTTTAACGCGTGCAATGTTGTCGTCGGTAATTAGTTCATTTTCTTCGATCATAATTTATAAACCCCTTGCTGGTCTCAACCAATACGAGCGAATATTTTTTCAAGTTTTTCTTTTAAAATAAGCGCGGTAAAGGGTTTTACAATGTAACCATTAACGCCAGCCTGAGCGGCTTCAACAATCTGTTCTTTTTTCTGTTCTGCTGTAACCATTAACACCGGAATATTTTTTAAGGTTTCATCTTCATCAGCACGCACGGCTTTCAAAAGGTCAATACCTTGCATGCCCGGCATATTCCAGTCTGTCACGAGCAAATCAAAACCACCGGCTTTTAACATCGGTAAAGCCGTCAACCCATCATCAGCCTCACTGGTGTTATTAAAACCAAGGTCACGCAATAAATTTTTTATAATTCGTCTCATGGTCGAAAAATCATCAACCACAAGAATTTTCATATTAGTGTCCACAACTATCCTCCGCAGTACACATTTAATTAACTAGGACTTATTTGTTATTAAAACCAGTCGTATCTCTAGATTGTTATGATACTTATCGGCTGATTTTAAAATTTCTTAAGGAATGATAAGAATAATCTTAAAAAAGATTAATATCCTGTATAGGATATTTAAAACGAGGGAAATTTACTAACGGAAAAGACGGGAAAGATAGAATAAAAGTAATGTTAATTACTCAGGATTAGACATTCTTGCCTGTAATCGAATAACAGCCTGACTATGAACCTGGCTAACACGTGATTCACTCACCCCCATTACTGCGCCAATTTCACGAAGATTTAGCTCTTCATCATAGTAAAGTGCCATGACTAAGCGTTCACGTTCAGGTAAGCCTGCAATCGCTTCAGAAAGAAGGCGCTTGGTATCGTCGCGCTGCATACCATCAACAATACTAATACTGGTATCAGAAATACTATCCAGCATAGTTTCGCCTGTATTGATGCTGCTATCATCCACACTAAGCACTTTATGGTAGCTATTGTCCTGGAGAATTTTGTAATACTCCCCCAAACTCATATCTAATGTTTCTGCAATCTCTACATCACGTGCATCACGGCCATGTTTATTTTCAATTTCACGAACAGCTTGAGCAACTTCACGTGCTTTACGATGAACTGAACGTGGTGCCCAATCATTTTTACGAATTTCATCCAGCATAGAACCCCGAATACGAATGCCGGCATAAGTTTCAAAGCTTGCGCCTTGTGTCGCATCATATTTTCCAGTGGCTTCTAACAGACCTATCATACCCGCCTGAACCATATCTTCTAATTGAACACTATCCGGTAATCGGTTGATTAAATGACAAGCAATTCTCTTCACCAGAGGCGCGTGTCGTTCTACCATATCATCAGTATAGTTAGGTTGTTGTACTGCGTAAGCTGCGATGCCGTTCATGGCAGAACCTCCAATGTTGTTCCTGACACTAACTTTTCCACAAAAAATTCCAGGTGTCCACCCGATGAAGTCGGTATAGGCCAACTGTTTACCTTTTTTGACAATGTTTGAAAAGATTGTGCTGCACGACTGCGAGGAAACACTTCAACGACAGCTCTTTGACGCTTTACCGCTTTTTGTAATTGCTCGTCATAAGGAATATATCCAATATAATCCAGCGCAACGTCAAGAAAATGACCCGACACCTTAGACAACTTGTTATAAACCTCACGTCCCTGCTGTGGACCAGGCACCATATTGGCTAAAACCTGAAAATGAAAGATACCGTGCTCTTTGTTCAGCAACTTGATTAATGCATAAGCATCCGTAATCGATGCTGGCTCATCACAAACAACAATAATCACTTCTTGTGCTGCCCGGGAAAAACTGACTACGCTATCAGAAATTCCCGCAGCAGTGTCCACCAGCAGCACATCAATATTATGTTTTAATTCACTAAAGGCACTAATTAAACCCGCATGTTGTGCAGGTGACATTTCAGCCATGTTTTTCACACCCGAAGATGCCGGGATAACTCTTATCCCACTAGGCCCTTCAAGTAAAACATCTTCTAAATCACACTCGCCATTCATGACATCTGAGAGGTTTTTTTCTGAGTGTAGCCCTAACATTACATCTATATTTGCCAAACCAAAATCCGCATCCAGTATTGTCACATCCTTCCCTAAATTGGCAAGTGCAATAGCAAGATTCACAGAGACATTTGTTTTGCCAACACCACCTTTACCACTTGCAATAGTAAGTACTCGAACTGGGTGAGGTTTATTCATACGCTTTATTCCTGAAGCTTTCGGCTTTGGTGATAAAAGGGGAACAATTTCAGCTGTGTCCATTTGCAACCATTCCGTTTGTTGTTAGTGATGTTAACTCATCCTCTTTATCTATAGAATCCATATGCTGCATTATTGATACACTACGGCTTACGATGCTAAGCGATCTTGCAATATGCAAGTTTTCGGGAACTTGTTGCCCATCACAAATATATGATATGGGTAAGTTATTGTCGATTGCCGTCATTAATGCGCCTCCCATACTTGTAGACTCATCAACTTTGGTCAAAATACAACCAGATAAATTCATATCTTTAAACTTAGCACCCGTTTCAGTTAACACGCCACGTTGGCAGTTTGTTGCCAGCGTTAAATAAGTATTAATCGTCGGTAAACCTTCTCCCTGCAACATTTCAAATTGTTTGTTTAACAGCATATCACGCTGACTCATACCTGCGGTATCAATGAGAATCAGTTCTTTATCCTGTAAATCATTAAAGGCTTTTCTTAAATTTTCTATATCACCCGCAACCCGAATCGGAACGCCCATAATACGTGCATAACTGCGCAACTGTTCATGTGCAGCAACACGGTTATTATCGGTTGTTATCAGAGCAACTTTATGGGGCCCATGTTTTAAAATATATCTGGCGGCAAGCTTTGCTATTGTTGTTGTTTTACCAACACCGGTCGCACCAACCAATGCAACCACTCCCCCTTTGTCAATAATGTCATTTTCTCCGACAGGAATGCGTTGCGCTAACGCACCTAATGCTATTCGCCAGTTATGCTCAAAGTCGTGTTTTTCATTGATTTCTGCTGTAATTTCCCGGGAAAAAGTTGCGCTTAAACCTAATGAAGTCAGGCGTTGCAGTAAGCGTGCACGCAAAGGATGATATTTAACCTCATTGCCCCAGCTTAAATCTGAGAGCTGGTTTACTAACAAGCCTTTTAATGATTTAAGCTCAGACTGCATTGCCATAAAAGCGGGCTCCTCAGTCCAGAGATGCTGTTTATTATCCTGATATGCTGCAACATCTGTTGAATGAGATTTAACGCCATCATGCTGTCTCAAATCAGTATGTTTAATATTGTTAGCGCTAATAGTAACTTCACTGGCAATTTTTGCCTTTGCCGAAAATTTATCAGCAGCGGCTTTCTTTACAAGCGGCTTTGTTTTTGGAATATTCCGTGCGTAGCGTAAATCATCTAATGCCGCTTCACGATTGCGTTGCGCGGCTTGCTTTTTTTCTTCTGTTAGCGCAGCTACATCATTTTTACTTGCAGCCTGAACTTTGTTATTTAAAACAATTGTATCCTCAGTAGAGTTCATTAACGAATCATCATAGTCAACAGCAGCAACAATTTCTATACCGCCTTCAACACGGTTATTTGATAATATAACTGCGTCAGGCCCGAGCGTGGAGCTTACTTTACGCAAAGCCCCTCTTATGTCTTTTGCTATAAATCGTTTTATTTTCATTTTATTTAGCCTCTAATATTCTGAACTATAAGGCACTACTGTTTGTTACTGACCAACCGTAGCAACAATACGGATATGCTTGTCACTCGGAACCTCGTTATAGGACAACACATGTAAATTGGGAATCGAGTGTCTTACAAATTTTGATAACATACTTCTGATTAAAGCCGATACCAGAAGAACTGCAGGTTGTCCCATGGCTTCCTGCTTCTGCACACTCTCTTCCAGTGCAGTAAATAATCGCTCCGCTAAACCGGGCTCAACACCGCCAACGCCATCTGCCTGTACTGCTTGATGCAACAACTGTTCCAGATTTGAATCAAGCGTAATCACTGAGAGTTCTGCCGCCATGCCATTGATTTGCTGGACAATCATGCGTCCCAGCGAGGTGCGTACGGCGGAGGTCAATTCGTCAGGATCCTGACTTCGGGTTGAGTGTTCTGCCAATGTTTCGGCGATCGTACGAATATCTCTAATCGGGATGCCTTCTGACAATAAGCTTTGCAAGACTTTAACAATAATGCCAAGGTTCAAACTATCAGGAACAAGGTTTTCAACTAACTTGGGTGCCACACCTGATAGCTTATCAAGCAAATGCTGTACTTCTTCATGCCCCAATAATTCATTGGCATGTGTTTGTAACAGCTGACTTAAATGTGTTGCGATTACCGTATCCGAATCGACCACGGTATAGCCTAAGGTCTGCGCCTGATCACGTTGTGCGCTGTCTATCCATAAAGCTTCTAAACCAAAAGCAGGATCTTTTGTCGCGACACCTTCAATTGTTCCATAGACCTGGCCCGGGTTAATCGCCATCTCTTTCTCCGGCTGGATATCTGCCTCGCCAACCGTAACGCCCATTAAACTAATACGATACGCATTAGGTGGTAACTCCAGGTTGTCTCGTATATGCACCGCGGGTATAAGAAAGCCCAATTCCTGAGATAGCTTTTTACGCACCCCTTTAATGCGCGACATTAATTGTCCACCTTGTTCTTTATCGACCATTGGGATAAGCCGGTAACCGACTTCTAAGCCTATCGTGTCTACCGGTGTTACGTCATCCCAACTTAATTCACGTCCTTCTTTCTTTGGCTCTATAGCATCAAGAGAAACTTCTTTTACCGGCGTTTTTTCTAATTTTTGTTTAATAAAGTAGGCACCCGCTGCACTGACAATAGCAAGTGTTAAAAAAGCAACGTGCGGCATACCGGGAATGATACCCATTACACCAAGAATAATTGAGGTCACCGCAAGCGCTTTTGGATTTTTGAATAGCTGGCTAAGTACCTGCTCCCCCATGTCCTGAGTACTTGAAACACGTGTAACAATAATACCTGCCGCGGTAGAAAGTAATAGAGCGGGGATTTGCGCAACTAAACCATCACCAATTGTTAACAGCACATAATTTTTTGCAGCTACTGCAAAGCTTAAGTCATGCTGAAGCATACCAATAATAAGTCCACCTAAAATATTAATCAGAAGAATCAATATTCCGGCGACCGCATCACCACGAACAAACTTACTGGCACCATCCATAGAACCATAAAACTCGGCTTCTGAACTGATATCATCACGACGCTGACGTGCATCATCAGCATCAATCAGGCCGGCATTTAAATCGGCATCAATTGCCATTTGTTTTCCTGGCATGGCATCCAGGGTAAAACGTGCGCTTACTTCAGATATACGTGTTGCACCTTTGGTTATAACAACAAAATTAATAATCACTAAAATTGCGAAGACAATAATACCAACAGCGTAATTCCCTCCTACAACGAATTCACCAAAGGCTTTAATAACTTGTCCTGCAGCATCTCCTCCCGTATGTCCCTCAAGCAATACTACCCGGGTTGAAGCAACATTTAAGGCCAAACGTAAAAGTGTTGTAACAAGAAGAATGGTTGGAAATAAAGAAAAATCCAATGGTCGCAGACTATAAACCGTAACTAACAACACAACTAAGGCAAGAGAAATATTAAAGCTAAAAAATACATCGAGCATGAATGGTGCCAAAGGCACCACGATCATAGCCATCATTATCATTAATAGAAGAGGTGCACCCAAGCCGTTACGACTAATGCTTCTTACACCATTTAGAAAAGCTGTTTGTTCTGCCACATTTTTTACCTTTTATTAAAGCAACTCATTCGAGCTTTAATCAAATTGCATGTCATCCGGGATGGGAAGATTGCCCATCTTGTGTTCTTTGTTATATGTATTCCAACGTGGATCAGTGCGTAGTTTGAAAATATACGCCAGGACTTGTGCTACTGCTAAATAAAGTGCTGCCGGAATTTCATCATCGACTTCTGTAGTATGATGTAAGGCACGCGCTAATGGTGGTGCCTGTAAAATGGGCACTTCATGCTCACGTGCAATAGTTCTTATTTGCATCGCAATCATGTCGACACCTTTAGCAACAACAACCGGTGCAGCCATATTTTCCTGATCATATTTAACCGCAATGGAGTAGTGTTCAGGATTGGTAATAATCACGTCAGCTTTGGGCACTTCTGCCATCATACGGCGTTGTGCTAATTCACGTTGTACATTTTTGATTCGACCACGAACATCGGGGTTACCTTCAGTATCCTTATTTTCATCTTTAATTTCCTGGAAGGTCATTTTCAATTGTTGCGCGTGATCATAAATCTGGAAAGGCACATCAACCAATGCAATTAAAACCAATGAAGATGCGATTGCTAAAAAAGACCAAATTAATAAATTGGCCATATGCGGTAAAGCCTGAACTAACGGTTCTGAACTCAGTCCTAAATACACATCTATCTTTGTATACAAAAATAAAACTGCTGTGGTACCAATAATGATAAATTTTATTAACGCCTTAATGAGCTCAACAAAGCCTTTCTTTGAGAAAACGCGTCCCATTCCGCTAACAGGATTTAATTTATCCCATTTAAAAGCGAGCGCCTTGGTACTAAAGTTTACTCCCCCCATCATTAATGGACCTGCAATAGCAGCAACAATCATTACTGCAAAAAAAGGCGATATCGATACCAGCGCTTCTATAATTGCCGTTTTCAACATCACAGGCATAGCTGTAATATCAAAAATATTTTCCCGGCTAATATTTAAGTAACGACGAAATAAATCCAAAAAATTCTCAACAATACCCGGCCCAATAAACATAATGCTTGAACCTGCTATTAACATCATAATCATCGTGTTTAATTCACGCGAAGCAGGAACCTGACCTTTTTCTCTGGCTTGTTGCAGCCGTTTCGGGGTCGGGGCTTCGGTCCGTTCTTGTCCGGTATCTTCAGCCATTATTTAATGCCTAAGATATTTTGTATAAGATGATAAGCCTCACTAAAAAGTGAAATTGATTTAGGTGCAATATTAGGCAAAGTAATCATTACCAAAGCAAAGCCCAGTAACATAGTAATAGGGAAACCGATAGCAAAAATATTTAACTGTGGCGCAGAACGCGTCATCACACCAAACGCGATATTGACAACTAACAATGAAGCAATAGCGGGTAAAGCAATGGCCAAACCTCCGGCAAAAATATTTGTTCCCCAGCGTACAACCTGCATAAAATCATCTGCGACTAAACCTTGAGCGGAGATAGGCATTGTTTTAAAACTTTCAGCTAACACTTCAAGTAAGACAAGGTGTCCATTGATGGCTAAATAAATCAACATCACCATAATGGTGTAAAATTGACTTAATACAGGTGATTGCGCCCCATTTTGTGGGTCAACCATCAAAGAAAAGCCCAGCCCCATTTGCATTGCGACAATTTGCCCACCGGTTATAACAGCACTAAAAACCAGCTGTACGGTAAAACCAATGATTAGGCCGATAAGAACTTGTTGCGCAATAACTAAAACCGAAAGTGGATTAAAGACGTCAATTTCCGGCGCAGGCAACATAGGTACAAGTACAGAAGTAATGGCAAAACTTGTTATTATTTTAACTTTAATGGGTACTGTGCGCGTACCAAATACAGGAGATGCTGCAACCATTGCCGCAACCCGAAACAAAGGTAACAAGTATGCTCCGACTAAAGTTGTTATTTCTGTTACAGAAAAAACCACGATCACCCCACTAAATACGGGATATCGTGTATAAGTTGTTGAGTATATTCCATAATTAAACGTAACATCCACGGCCCGGCAAACATTAACGTAACAACGGTAATAATTAACTTAGGAATAAAACTTAATGTCATTTCATTAATTTGAGTTGCTGCCTGAAACATACTTACCATTAAACCAACTACAAGCGCAGGAATAAGAATAACAACGATCAACAATAACAAAACCTGCAGGGCATACTGGAAAATTGTTAATACATCTTCAGGACTCATATATTCCTCACTTAAACATAAAAACTTGAAGCTAACGTTCCAACAATCAGATTCCAACCATCAACTAAAACGAACAACATTATTTTAAAAGGCAAGGAAATAACCATCGGAGATAACATCATCATACCCATGGACATCAAAACACTCGCCACTACAAGATCGATTATTAAAAAAGGAATGAACAATAAAAAACCAATTTGAAAAGCAGTTTTTAATTCACTGGTAACAAACGCGGGGACTAAAACAGAAAAAGGAACATCAGCATGAGAGTTAAATTTTTCATGCCCTGCAATTTGTGTAAAAGTCACAATATCTGATTCACGTGTTTGACCAAACATAAAATGGCGTAAAGGCACCCCTGCTGCTACAGCAGCATCTTCTATAGACATTTTCTCATTTAAATACGGCTGTAAAGCTTCTGTATTAATACGGTCAAAAACGGGAGCCATAATAAAAAAAGTCAAAAACAAAGAAAGACCAATCAGGGTTTGAGATGAAGGTGCCTGCATCAGGCCTAATGCCTGGCGTAAAATAGATAAAACAATAATTATTCGGGTAAAGGATGTCATCATCATTAGTGCTGCAGGGAGCAATGTTAATACGGTCATTAACATTAAAACCTGAATGCTTACACTATAAGCCTGATCACCCTGAGCATCTGTTGTTACAGTAATCGCCTGTAATCCTGGCGCAGCATAAATTTCATGCAATGGAATTATCCAGGAAACAAAGACAGCCAGTACACTTATAAAAATTTTATTTTTATAATTCACAGCTTACCCCTGGTTTTAATCGCAGCGTGTAACTTATTAGCAAAACCAGATGATTCATTTACAGCAGAGCTTTGACCGGAAAGAACAGGTTCATCGAGGATATGTAAAGTACGAATTGAGCCTGGCGCAACACCAACAAGAAGTTGAGTTTTGCCCGCCTGAACCAGAACCACCCGCTCACGTTGTCCTACCGATATGCCGCCAAGTACTTTTAAGTCGCCGGCTGACATTCCGCTCATCTTTCCCATACGACGCATAAACCAGGCCATACCAAATATAAGGGCAACAATAATAAACAAACCAAAAAACATTTGTATGTAATTGCTGGCACCAATAGGCTCATTGGATAATGAGCTTATTTCCTTACTCTCTACCGCATAAACAATATTGGTAAAAGTAAGAATAAAAAAAGATAGCACAAAGCGCATAAATGAATGTCCTGCTATTGAAGTTTCCGAACGCGTTCAGATGGACTGATAATATCGGTTAACCGTATACCAAACTTTTCATTTACAACAACAACTTCTCCATGAGCGATTAATGTGCCATTAACAACAACGTCTAATGGTTCACCTGCCATACGGTCCAGTTCAACAACAGAACCCTGATTAAGTTGTAATAAGTTTCGTATGTTTATTTTAGTACTACCAATTTCCATTGAAATCGTAACAGGAATATCCAGAATGACATCCAGGTTAATATCCTCCTCAGACACAGACTTCGCGGTATTTTGCAGCTGATCCATTTCTACTTTTTCAGCCTGTAAAGCTGAACCCGGATCAGCACTTTCCATATCCTGGCTGGCACCTTCAGTCGGAGAGTCCATAGGAGTACCCGCCTCTTCCATTGCCGCAGCCCAGTCATCCATTGAATCATCGGTATCGTCGATGTCATCACTCATGATTATTACCTTCTAAATTTTAATAGTTACTTTTCTAAAAACACAATTTCTTTATCGGAGCTATTATGCTCAACAACTTCAACTATCTGTATCGCTTTACTACCCCGGTGTTCACCCACTTTCCCACGTAAAACTGGAATATCTTCTGCCCGCAATGTGACCAGCTCAGGCATGTTGATAGGTAAAATATCACCTTCTTTTAAATTCAAAACATCCATGAGCGGAATTTCAACATCAGTTAATTTGCACGTCATATTCACTTCCGCAAGGTTTATCTCTTCACGCAGGGAAATAACCCAACGTTCATCTTTATCCGCAATATCACTTGCAATACCGGCATCTAGTAAATCCCGAATAGGCTCAACCATTGAATAAGGAATGGTGACCTGAAAATCACCGCCACCACCATCTAACTCAACATGGAAAGTAGAAACGACTACGACTTCAGTTGGGCTGACAATGTTTGCAAACTGCGGGTTAACCTCCATACTATTAAATTCAAAATCAACATGCATAACAGGACTCCATGCATCTTTTAAATCTCTAAAGGCATCACCTAAAACAATACTTACTACACGCTGCTCAGTTGCTGAAAATTCACGCCCTTCAATTTTCGCATGACGACCAATACCACCGTAATAATTATCAACAAGAATAAAAACAAGCTTTGGATCGAATACACATAAAGCAGAACCGCGTAATGGATGAATTTTCACGATATTCAAACTTGTCGGCACAAACATACTATGTACGTACTCTGAAAACTTCACCATCTGTACACCACTTACTGAAATTTCAGCTGAGCGTCGAAGCATGTTAAATAAACTTATGCGAAAACTACGCGCAAAGCGCTCATTTATCATTTCAAGTGTTGGTAAACGACCCCGAACAATACGATCATGTGCCGCAAAGTCAAAGTCGCGAGCCACGCCATCTTGTAGCTCAAGATCATTTTCTGTTTCTACATCACCATCATCAACGCCATGTAAAAGCGCATCAATTTCATCCTGTGATAACAGTTCATTCGCGGACATTTTTATTCCTTACTGCATAATAAAACTAGTAAAATAAATATTTTCAACAGGACCTTTTACAACATCGTCCCCTGCTGCTTCTTTCCCTGCATCTTTAGCTTTAGCTGCTGCAGCCTGACCTGCAGATAACACCACTTTGTTTATTGTGTTTAATATTTTCTTTTGTAAAGCCAGTTTTCCTGTCTCTTTGCTAAGCTCCTCAAAAGACAAACCACTGAGCAGAACTAAAATATCGTTTCGAATAACCGGGTTATAGGTCGTTATCGTTTTTAAAGCAGCTTCATCTCTTGTTGCTATTTGTATATCAACTTGTAAATAACGTACTCTCGAACCCGGGCCAAAATTCACAACAAATTCTGGTACCAAAGTTAAGTAATGTATTGGCAATTTGCTGAGATCAACCTTTTCACTTTCTTTAGCAGAATCACCATCGTCACCCCCAAGGAAAAACCAGGCGGCACCGCCACTCAGTAATAAAACAACACCAATAATTGCGATAATCAATACTAATTTACTTTTTTTCGGCTCTTCTACATCAAGCTCTAGTTCATCTGCCATTTTAAATTCCCTGGTATGCGCGGCCTCACACTCATAATTGACGCAAGTATTTATCTTGTTTTACATAATGCAAAACACATACCAGCGCTAAAAAATTAAAGTAAAGCCTGTTAAAACAATAAGTTAAAAGATGTCTTTTTTTGAGTGCCAATGCATTGACGACTTTGCAAAGATGCAACCGACAAATTCATGACCTTAAGAAAAGACACACATTGATACTACATAATATTAATTTATAGCCTATATATAGACTATAGAAATGTGAAGGTGAATCACGAAAAGTAAATGCCTCACTTCTCGCAAGTTGAGAAAAAATAAAACTAACTAAATGACTTAAAAAGTTGTTCGCGGTAATAACGTAATTCATTGATTGAGTCACGCGTGTCTTCTAAGGCAAGATGCGCACCTGATTTTACAACGCCTTTGGCAATGTCTGGCGCCCAACGTTTTGCAAGCTCTTTTAGAGTGCTGACATCAAGGTTTCTGTATAGAAAGTAGTTTTCCAGTTCTGGCATTAAACGCGCCATAAAGCGCCGATCCTGACAGATACTATTACCACACATAGGCGATGCGCCTTTAGGTACATATTTTCGTAAAAAATCGAGTGTTTGTTGTTCTGCATCTGATACGCTTAATGTACTTTTCTTTACCCGCTCAGTTAAACCTGAACCACCGTGTTGCCTGGTATTCCAGTCATCCATAGCAGACATAATTTCGTCACTTTGGTGGATTGCCAGCATTGGGCCTTCAGCTAACTCATTTAACTCGCTATCCGTCACAATGGTCGCAATTTCAATAATAACGTCATTCTGAGTGTCTAACCCTGTCATTTCGAGATCGATCCAGATTAAATTATTTTCGTTTAGCATGGTAAAATTACCCTTTATTTATTATGAATATTGCGGCAACTCTGATTCGCCCTATTCGTGTAGTTTTGACTTGATAATCATTCTAGCAAAGGCTAACCTGCCTGCCGATCCTAATATTAAACAATATAGTGGTAATTATGGAAACACTCAGTATTTTATTTGTTCTTGCTCTGCTTTTATCTCTGATTCTTCAACTTTGGCTATCTAATCGCCAAACAAATGAAGTCGCCAAAAATAGAGCGGCCGTGCCTGATGCTTTTTCTAAACAAATTACTTTAGAGCAACACCAAAAAGCTGCAGATTATACAAAAGCAAAACTCGCGGTTAATAAAATTGAACTTTTTTATGGTTCCATTTTGCTACTTATCTGGACATTAGGTGGTGGCTTAAACTGGATGGATACTTTTGTACGGGGCCTTGGCTATAGTGAAATCATCACCGGACTTCTGGTTATCTTTGGCATTTTACTTATTTCTGCCATTATAGATTTACCCTTTACCCTTTATCGTACATTTAAAATCGAACAACGCTTTGGTTTCAACCGCATGACTGCATTGCAGTTTATCAAAGATATGTTGATGCAAACGTTGCTCACTGTCGTACTCGCAGTCCCCTTAGTGGCTGGCATATTATGGTTAATGCAGGACGCCTCTCCACTTTGGTGGGTTTATGTTTGGGCAACCCTGCTAAGTTTCGGACTTCTGGTCTCATGGATTTTCCCTACCTTTATTGCCCCTCTTTTTAATAAATTTTCGCCCTTAGAAGATGCGCTACTTCGCGAACGGATTACGGCACTCATGGATCGCTGTGGTTTTGCCAGCAATGGTATTTTTGTTATGGATGGTTCAAAGCGTTCCAGCCATGGTAACGCATACTTCACCGGCTTAGGAAAAAATAAACGTATTGTCTTTTTTGATACCTTGCTTGAAACATTAGAACCTAACGAAGTTGAAGCAGTATTGGCTCATGAACTGGGTCACTTTAAACATCACCACGTTCGCAAGGGACTTATTTTAAACGCCATTATCACGCTTGTTGGTCTCGCCATATTAGCCTGGCTAATTAAACAAGATGCTTTTTATCACGCACTGGGTGTCAGCCATGCATCAACCTATATGGCATTAATTTTATTTAGTATGGTCATGCCCTTATTCAGTATTTACCTGCAACCCATAATGTCTTTTTTGAGCCGAAAACATGAGTTTGAAGCGGATAACTTTGCCTCGGAGCAAAGTAAACCCGAAATATTGATCGCAGCATTAGTAAAGCTTTACCGTGATAATGCCAACACTCTCACCCCGGATCCATTGTATTCTGCATTTCACGACTCACATCCACCCGCACCCGTGCGTGTTGCGCATTTATCAGCTAAAATAGGCTGAGATATATACGATATTAAGGGAGAGTTAAAAATGCTGAATCGTTTACTTGCTTACTTTAGTCTTATTGCCAGTTTCATTTTTTTAGCAAACCCCGTACATGCCGATATTAACAATGGCAAAGAGTTGCATGATGCAAACTGTACAAGCTGCCATATTGATCTACAGGGTGGTGATGGCACCGGTATTTATACGCGTGAAAACAAGCGAATCGAAACCTATCCTGCCTTAATAAAGCAGGTAAAACGGTGTCGTGATAGTTTAGGGGTACCCTGGCCAGAAGAACATGTTGATGATGTTGTTGAATACTTAAACAGCACATTTTATAAATATAAGAAATAACCCCTGTGAATCAGGATATTTCGAAGCTGCATAAACAACATTGTAAAAATATAGGCGCAGCTCTTCTGTTGACTAAAGAACAACTTAGTACTTATCTTAATCAATTCCCGCTTTGGTCACTATCGACGGACGAAAAAACAATATCCCGCCAGTTTAAATTTAACAATTATGACAATACGCTTCATTTTGTTAACGCTGCAGCAGAAATTGCCAAGCATGAAAACCACCATCCTTATATTGAGTTTTCTTATAATACATGCACGATCCATTACCAAACACACTCAGCAAATGGTATCACTCTCTATGACTTTATTTGTGCTGCCCACATTGAACAACTGTAAAGTATGAATGAAATCATACAACAGCAAGGCACGGTCATAGCAGCATATCGACGCTACACCTTAGTTAAAGATAAAAATAATAAATTAATACAATGTCAACAACGTAAATCGGTTGGTCAGGTTGTTTGTGGCGATACTGTTTTATGGCAGAGGGAAGATACCGGGACAGGTGTTATCACTGCCATTGAGCAGCGTCACTCAATACTACAGCGTCCAGATATCAACGGTAACTTACGTATTATTGCTGCAAACATTGATCAGGTATTTATTGTTGTCGCCAATAAACCGGAGTTGAATGAAGGTTTAATTGATCGCTACCTTGTCGCATCAGAAAACAGTAATTTAAAGCCGGTTATTTTACTTAATAAAACAGACCTGTTTAGCGAAAAAGAATTTTTAAATTTAAAAAAACGACTGCAACTTTACCAGGATATCGGTTACAGCGTTATTTGTACCAGTGCGAAACAGAAACATGGCCTTGATGCACTAAAAACACTGTTAAAGACCAACAATAATATTTTTGTTGGTCAGTCTGGTGTGGGAAAATCGTCGTTAATTAATACACTTCTCAAATCAGATGCACGCATTGGTGATATTTCTGAAGCAACAGGCAAAGGAAAGCATACCACGACCACAGCCTATCTCTATCCATTAGAAAATGAACAAGGTTATATCATCGACTCGCCAGGGGTACGTGAATTTGGCTTAACCAAACTGTCTGAGCAGGATATTTTTTATGGTTTTACGGAATTCAGGGATTATCTTGGCAATTGTAAATTTAGAAACTGTACTCACAACAATGAGCCTGATTGCGCATTACTAAAGGCAGTAGAGGAAAATAAAATCAGCCCGCAGCGTTGGAAAAGCTGTCAACGAATTATTGAATCACTCAGCGAAAAACGCTATTAAATATTCAGATTTTAACCGGTTTTTTTATTTCTTATTTAATGCTAAAAGCAACACCATTTCCAGGCGCCACTTTGCCTTCATTTTTTCTAATCGAATCTAACGTTTCTTTTTTCATAACAATTATACTAATACGTCTGTTTGTTGCACTACGTGAATTATTTTTTTCAAATAATACCGTGTCGGCCAATCCAACAACACGCCCTACTTGCTTTTCAGGTAATCCCCCCCTAACAAGTTGACGACGTGCGGCATTTGCTCGATCGGCAGATAGTTCCCAGTTACTATATTGCTTCCTAAGTACTTCACCATCAACCGTTTCATATTCAATAATGCCTTTACCAAAGGCTGATACATCGGTATGCCCGGTAATACTAATTTTATTCTGAGGGTGTTTAGCAAGCGTTTTAGCAACTTCTTGTAAAATGACCCGGGCATACGGTTTTAATTTTTCACTACCAGAAGAAAACATAGGTCGTTTTTCTTTGTCAATTATTTGAATACGTAAACCTTCCGGCATTATTTCTAACAACAATTGATCTTTAAAATCTTTAAGTGTTTCACTTTTTTCAATACTTTCTTTTAAATTAAGCAGGAGTTGATCAAGTAAAACGACCTCTTTAGCCGTTGCGTCAGACGATTCTTTGCCGCCATCACCGAGATCTTTTATTGCTTTGGACTTTAAGTTTTCTGCCAGTTTTTCTTCTGCTGCAATAATAATTTTTTGTTTTTCATTATCAGATTGTTTGTTAAGTTTTTCACCTTCGCCGTGCGGGATTTCTTTAGTCCCCCCTAATTTTATCATGCTCGTGCTTGCACCACCGGGGCCAATTAATGGCGAGGGTGCTTTAAACATATCGGAGATACCGCCACGCATGGCTTCATCCGAAATTCCCAAAAGCCAAAGCAGGAGGAAAAAAGCCATCATTGCAGTTACAAAATCGGCGTAAGCCACCTTCCATGCACCACCATGATGACCGCCACCCTTGACGATTTTCTTGATAACTATGGGTTGTTTTTTATCGTCTGCCACTTAATCGTCTTTTTTAATTATTAGTACGAACAAAAGTTATTTTTGTCCTTTGACATATTCTTCAAGCTCTATAAAGCTTGGCCTCAAATCACTGGTTAATGCTTTACGTCCAAATTCAACCGCAATTTGAGGGGTATAGCCATTTAGTGTTGCAATAATGCACGTTTTTGCACAACCAAATATGAGTCCTTCTTCTTTCGCCTGTTCACCCATAGAAGCGGCCATTGGACCCGCAAAACCATAGCCCATCAAAATCCCCATAAACGTCCCGACCAGTGCAGCACCAACATGATGTCCTAATACCTCCGGCGGTTCACTAATGTAGCCCATAGTAATAACAACCCCCATTACTGCCGCAACAATACCAAAAGCCGGTAAACCATCGGCCATATTTTGTAATGCGTGACTGGGGGCTTCCGCTTCATGGTGATGCGTTTCTAGTTCAAGATCCATTAACGCTTCCAATTCAAAGGCATTCATATTACCGCCCACCATTAAGCGCAGGTAATCACAGATGAAGTCGACTAAATGATGATTATCATAAATTTTAGTTGCAGCCTTAAAAATATCACTGTCATGTGGTTCTTCAATGTCGGCTTCAAGTGCCATCAGGCCTTCTTTGCGCGCTTTGGAAAAAAGGTTGAACATTAAACCTAATAATTCCATATAGGTCTCTTTTTTGTATTTTTGCCCTTTGAATAAACCTAAAATACCCTTGAGCGTACCGAAAACGACTGTAGCAGGATATGCAACAATAAAAGCACCGATCGCCCCACCCAAAATAATGAGGATTTCGAAGGGTTGCCATAAAGCTACAAGAATACCGCCTGCGGCGAGATAACCAGTAATAATACAAGCACAAGTAACAACAAGCCCAATTATAAATTTCATATTACTTAATAAACCTTAAATTTGTCTAAAAAAAGATCAGCTCACAGCAAAACTTAAATATCGCTATAATTTGTATCGACCAATAGCGATATTTACTTTAGAAATTTATTCATTTGACCGATATATATTTCAAGTAATTTAGTTGTTTTTCAGGCATTCTTAGGTAATTGCACAATAAAAAAGTGGAAAATACAATTTTAATTGGAACTGATGAATATCTTGGGTCATAAATGGTCAATAAAAAACTAAACAAATGGGTTAAGCTGGCACAGAACAATTCTGTACCAGTGTTGAAGTATACCATTGAGGAACTAAGAAGCCTGTGTCGGAAAGAAGATATTCCCGTCAAAGAAATTACCCATGTTGTAGAACGCGATCCTGGTTTAGTCATACATGTTTTACGTACCGCCAATAACCGTTCAAAAGGACGTCTGTCCAGTGAAATAACACATGTAAATCAAGCTTTCAGATTAATGGGAACTGATCAGCTCACTAAATTACCCGATGCGCTACCTGCAGTAGGTGATGTCCTCGATCAAAAATCAAAAGTACGATTATTGGCAACCTTTGACAGAGCCTACCATGCGGCACGATTTGCGACCGATGCCGCGGCACGGCGCAGAGATATGACACCTGATGAGGTTTTTGCCGCCGCTCAATTGCATTTTTTAGGTGAAATGGTGATAGCTATTCACGCACCAGAGCTGCTGGAGCAGGTAGCCAGTATGAAAAAAGAGAGACATATTTCATCAGAGGCTGCTCAAAATATAGTGTTAGGGTTTAGCTTGAACGAACTCACCCTCAAAATTGCCGAAAGCTTAAAATTTCCTTCATTAGTCATTGAGACCTTACATGCTGAAAACGCAAAATTTCCCAGAGCCTACGGCATTATGCTAGGTGTCCAGCTGGCACGAAATATTTCTTATGAAGGCTGGTTTAGCGAGCACACATTTAAAATACAGGAAGAAATTGCTGAATGGATGGGTGAGACGGTGGAGCAAACGATTGCCAGAACACATGTTATTGCAGCCGAGATAGCACGAGAAATACCACAGTATGATACACCACCACCAGCACGTCTGTTACCCCTTATCATAAAAGAAGACCTCAACGATAAAACAGATGAAGAAAGTGACAACGCCATTTGCTTAACGCCACAACTGGATGTTTTACGGGATGCTGTAAAAATGATGTCATCTGACACAGCAGAAAACATTACCAGCGATGAATTTATTCAACAGGCAGTGTCAGCAATGTATGACGGCATCGGTCTAAACCGTGTCGCATTCTATTTATACGATAAGGAAAAAAAGACATTACAAAGCCACAGCCTGAAAGGGACTGAAAACGATCCCATCTTCAACCATTTTGAAATCAAGCTTGACAGTAAAAACATTTTCTCTTTATTACTACAAAAAAACAAGGCGGTTTCGATTAATGAATCAAACCATGAAAAATTTTGGCCACTTGTGCCTGCTGGCTTTAAAAAAATTATTGCAACGAACTCTTTCATTGCAATGTCAATTTTTATAAAAAATAAACCCTACGGAATTTTTTATGCAGACAGACATTCTTCCAGCTGTAAAATAGAAGAAAAAAGTTACAATTTTTTTAAAACCCTTTGCATTAACTCTGCCAAAGCACTTGAAAAAATCTTATAAAACATGCTGGAAAACAATAACAGTCAATACCTCAGACATATCACTGAATTAGGAAATAAGCATCCTATTTCAGCAAGTGAGGACATACATAATTCTCAAGGTGTCAAACTTGTAAAAGCAGGAAGTCGTATTGACTCATCATTTTATGACAAATTATTAAAGCATAAATTACTTAAACCAATCGACCAGTCACTAATAATTGAAAATTGTATTACCTTAGAAGCACTTGAATCAAAGATGGTTCAGCAAATAACGGAAAACCCTTTGCTTTACAGTATGAAAAATGACATTTTAAGCGATGACGTTTTTCACGCTGTTATCTCAAATCTTAATATACCTGACATACTTTTATTTAAGCTAACAATTTCAGAAAAACAATTACCGGATATATTTAAACAGTCTCTTCATGTTTCTATTGCTTCAATTTATTTTGGGCTAAAATTAAAGCTGGACATAGAAAAACTTAAGGTGGTAGCAATTGCGGGACTTTTCCATGATATAGGTTTGCTCCATCTGGAAGCTGATTTATTTAATACATTCACCCCATTAGATGAAGATAAACGTAAACATATCTACTCTCATCCTATTATTGCACATCTTATTTTAAAAGAATTTCAAAATTATCAGGAAGCGAGTCTGGCAGTTTTAGAGCATCATGAAAGGATGGATGGAAGTGGCTACCCCAAAAACCTGTCTGCAGAGCAAATAAGTTTATCAGGACAAATTTTAATTGTTGCTGCATTAGCGATAAGTTTAACCCAACAAAAATCTGATTTTAGTTATAAAAACAGACTACAAGCTATCTTAAAATTTAATAGCAACCAGTACCCACATAAAATCGTCGAAATTTTATTAAATTTATTAAAAAATCTTCAGGATGACAATAAACCATCTGCTAAACCACAAGATAAAGATGCTTTTTTAGATACATTATCTTCAATTTGGACGGTAATTAATGCCTGGGAACCTAACCATACAAGACTCTGCAGGTTCCACATAAAATATCAAACTACATTTCTCAACGTATAGAAGAACTTACTCATGCCCTCAATATGAGCGGGTTGACACTTGATTATCTGTCGCTTCCGAGCCTGGAGCTTGAAGAAATACTAAAAGACTCTGAAGAACTGCTTGCACTACTTAATGAGGCAACTTACCAAATAAAAAATATCTCACATGAAATCACACGTCGCTGGCCAGAAATAACGATCGATAATGATGTAGAAACATCCATTACGCAATGGTTGAACAGTTTGCAGACATTTTTAACCGAATCAGATTCAGATCATGAAGAGTAACTTCAGAAACTTTGCCTGCTGGAAAAAGCACGTGACAGTGTCGAACTATTAACATATTCAAGCTCACCGCCTATGGGGACACCGTGCGCAATACGGCTTGCCTTTATATTGCGAGAGTTTACCATCTCACTAATGTAATGAGCCGTTGCTTCACCTTCAACAGTAAAGTTAGTCGCTAACACGACTTCTTCAATTTCACCCTGATCAAGCCTCTGTGCTAATAATTCAAGCCCAATATCTTCAGGACCAATACCATCTAACGGTGAAAGATGTCCCATCAATACAAAAAATAAACCTTTATAATCTGCTGATTGTTCAATGACCTGAACATCCGCCGGTGATTCAACAATACAAATTAAGGAGCGAATGCGTTTAGAACTTAAACAGATATCACAAACCGTTTTTTCGCTTAGACTACGACATTGTTCACAATGTCCCACTTCTTTAACCGCTTTGTCTAAAATCATACTTAAATTTTCAGCACCGGAGCGATCGCGCTCAAGTAGATGATATGCCATACGCTGTGCAGATTTTGGCCCTACGCCGGGTAAACAACGTAGCGCTTCAATCAATTGGTTTACAAGTGGACTATTGGACATATTTTAAAATGGAAGTTTCATTCCACCTGGCAAATTTAAACCTGCCGTCATACCCGACATTTTCTCAGATGATGTTTTTTCAACCTGGCGCACGGCATCATTAACCGCAGCAGCAATTAAATCTTCCAGCATATCTTTGTCATCAGCGAATAAGCTGTCATCAATAGAAACACGTTTAACATCATGCCGGCATGTCATTACAACAGAAACCATGCCGCCACCCGATTGACCGGTCACTTCAATATTTGCCATTTCTTCTTGCGCCTTTTGCATATCTTCCTGCATTTTTTGCGCCTGCTTCATCAGGTTGCCGATTCCGCCTTTCATAATACTACCTCGTATATTTACTGTTTAATTAATATGTACTTTTATGAGTCAATGGGTTGCACAGACTCAATATCAATATGAGCATTAAATGCATCCATAATATTTTTCACATTATCATCATTCACAATTGAATTTTCTGCTTCAGTTTGACGCTCTTGTTGTTGCCGGCTACTTCGTGCTGCCGGTGTTTCTGTTTCAGTTTGTGCAGTCTCAATACTGACTTTAATTTTTACTGAAAAATACTCCGATAATTTTTTCTGTAATTGCTGCTCTCGTTCAGGCGTTAACATTGCCGCATGCGAAGGTGCAACCACCAGATATAATGTTGTATTTTCTACCCGAACAAAAGCACTATGTTCACCAAGTTGCTTTAATATTCCCACAGCATCTAATGATGCAATCACTTCATGCCAGTTGGACAAACATAATTCTGACAAGTTTATTTTATTTAATGATTTTGTTGTTGTGGCAAGCTGCCCCGTTTTAACTGCCGGCTCTGTTGCTATCGGCGCCGATGCAACAGGTGCTGATGTTTCCTCTACTCGCTGAGCTTCAACAGGCTTTGGTTTTTCATACGTTTTAGCTTCTGTACCACGCGTTACAGCAGGTTGAGAAGTATTTGCTTTAGTGACCGCATTTTTAATGGCACCATCATCAGGACGAAACGCCAACATGCGCAACAAAACCATTTCAAGGCCATTACGTTGATCAGGCGCAAGTGGTAAATCACGGCGACCGTTCAAAGCAATTTGATAATACAACTGAATATCTTCGGCACTGAGCATGCTTTGTAATTTTACTAAGCGTTCTTCATCACCCATAGTATATTCATAGGCATCAGGGATTTGTTTTAATAATGCAAGGTAATGTAAACAGGTAATAATTTCTGCAAGCAGTGCTGAATAATCAGGCGCCTGTTGAGCAAGTTCCTGTACCCGTTGAATTAGTAGTTGTCCGTTATTTTCCGCTAAGGCATCTAACAAATCATAAACATAATGCTGCTCAATACTGCCTAACATTAAACGTACATCCGCGTCGTCAACCTTACCATTTGAAAAAGCAATAGCCTGGTCCAGCAAGCTTAACGCATCACGCATACTGCCATCTGCGGCACGTGCGAGTTGAAACAGCGCCGCAGATTCAAAGGAGACGTCTTCTTTCTCTAAAATGTCCTGTAGGTGCGCCTGAATTCGTTCAATAGATATCCGTCTTAAATTAAACTGTAAACAACGTGATAAAATCGTAACCGGTAATTTTTGTGGATCCGTCGTTGCCAACAAAAATTTAACATGGGGGGGTGGCTCTTCTAATGTTTTCAGTAAAGCATTAAAACTATGCCCCGAGAGCATGTGAACTTCATCGATTAGATAGACCTTATAACGCCCCCGTGTCGGTGCGTACTGCACGTTATCCAGTAACTCCCGTGTGTCTTCGACCTTAGTACGCGAAGCAGCATCGACTTCAATTAAATCAACAAAACGACCTTCATCAATTTCCTGACAGGTGGCACACTGCCCACAAGGCGTTGCGCTAATCCCTTCTTCACAGTTAAGCGATTTCGCAAGAATACGTGCAATCGTTGTTTTACCCACACCCCGTGTCCCGGTGAACAAAAAGGCATGATGTAGTCGCCCGCTGTCCAAGGCATTACTTAAGGCGCGCAATACGTGCTCCTGCCCCACCATTTCGGCAAAACCTCGAGGACGCCATTTGCGTGCAAGCACTTGATAGCTCATGTAAATCCCTAAAATCCGAATTTGAAGCGAATATTGTAACTCAAAAAGTCCCATTTTCCTTGCTCAAAATAGCAACAAAAAAGCAGGAAAAATAAACTGAATTTAATGCGAAAAAGGAAAAATTAAGGTGGCGACCTAGACAAGCCACACCCCGGCACACAAGTCCACCGCTGTGGCTGCTCCCTTCCAGGCCTGACCAGGTTCACGGTTTATTGTTGCGAGGGGACCCATCTAAGTCACCATAGAGGTACTACTAAAACGGGCGTGATTATGAGGCTTCACGATTGATGGGTCAATGTATAGTAAGAATTTGGACATATTTTGAACAGGCAAAAAAAGAACCGAGCCAGGTTCTTTTTTAGATATGGCGGACGACTGCATGGAGGCAGGAGGTACGAGTCCATGGATGGACGAAGGTAGAACAGTGCAGGAGCAACTGTCGAAAGCAATGCTGGAGCAATTGCCGAGAAGGAAGGATTATTCGGGCTACGCCCTCACCCCTACGGGGCTGCCTTCGCTACGCTGCGGCATTCATGGATGTTCCACATCCATATCGAACCGCTTTATATATTTCTCGGGTTCGAATGTGTTTTGAACAGGCAAAAAAAAGAACCGAGCTAGGTTCTTTTTTAGATATGGCGGAGAAGGAGGGATTCGAACCCTCGATGGAGCTATAAACCCCATACTCCCTTAGCAGGGGAGCGCCTTCAGCCGCTCGGCCACTTCTC
>Ga0316208_1000750_pt1 | contig 36081 bp, 32 predicted proteins | sample 3monopyrite_MG_FD_204944 | JGI IMG/M metagenome (GOLD analysis project Ga0316208, IMG submission 204944) | Microbial mat bacterial communities from mineral coupon in-situ incubated in ocean water Damariscotta River, Maine, United States -... | ecosystem: Environmental > Aquatic > Marine >...
AAGTTTTTCCAAACTCTATGATGCTCATTTAGCTGGATGGTGTCATGAGCCTGAACTACTGATGCGGGCAGATTGCTGTATTCCCAGCGAAGCTATCCTGATGGCTCACGGTGAGGCGAAAGCTAACATGCTGGCAAAGATTACATCGCTGACCGGTAAAACATTTGATCTTCAGCAACCGATTCTGGGGTTTGCACGGCGCATGACGGCCTATAAACGTCCCGACCTGATTTTTTCTGATCTGGAGAGGCTGAAGGCCATTGCACATGAACATCCATTTCAAATTGTTCTGGCAGGTAAGGCACATCCCAATGACCAAGGGGGTAAGCAGTTAATAGAATTGATCCATCGTCATATCCGTGAGTTGGATGGTGTTATTAATATGGCATTTCTACCTGATTACGATATGTCTGTTGCACAGACAATGGTTGCAGGTGTGGATGTGTGGCTGAATACGCCGTTACGTCCGATGGAAGCTTCTGGGACCAGCGGAATGAAAGCTGCGTTCAATGGTGTGCCAAATTTAAGTGTGCTTGATGGTTGGTGGGTTGAAGGTTGTATTGAAGGTGTCACAGGTTGGGCGGTGGGTGACAGTGTAGAGTGTGAAAATGATAAAGATGCTCTAGCGTTATATGTCAAACTGGAGGAGGTAGTGCTACCGCTGTTTCAGGATCAATCAAAATGGGTTGAGGTGATGAAAGGGGCTATTTGCAAGAACGCTTCGTTTTTTAATAGTCATCGAATGATGCGGCGCTATGTGACTGAGGCTTATATTCATTAAATCACTAGTGTTTATGCGAAGCGCTCGAAAAATAATGCTAAAACTCAGGCCAAAAAACCTTACTTGAAAGCGCTTGATTGATCAGTATCGTAAGATTTGCTAGCGATGCTTTCAGAGGGTAAAGTGTGCAAATAAGTGCATTTGTTAAATTTTTAATGGCTATAGCGCAGCTTTCTGTTTAGCGGCCTCTGTGTGTTTCGATGATAACTTTGGAGAGTAAATAATGGCATTTGTTTCGGATCTTAAAATCGATCTTGTTGAAGTGTGCGAAGCTGCAGCACGTGCGTGTGCACCTTTTGTCGGTTCTGGGCAAAAGGATGAAGGTGATGGCTTGGCTGTAGATGCGATGCGCTCGCGTATTAACAAGGTGGAAATGAAAGGGGTTATTGTGATTGGTGAAGGCGCTAAAGATGAAGCGCCAGCCCTGTATGACGACGAAGAAGTGGGCACAGGCAGTGGTATCAGCGTTGATATTGCAGTTGATCCGATTGAAGGTACAAATTTGTTTGCCAAAGATATGCCGGGATCCATTGTGACGTTAGCTGCAGCGCCTGCCGGTAGTATGTATCGTCCTGGCTCATGTTTTTATATGGATAAGCAGGTTTATCCAAAAGCCGCGCGCGGTAAGATTGATGCGGAAGCGCCGGTTGCGGTAAGACTGGATCAGCTGGCAAAAGCGTTGGGTAAAGATATTAGCGAAATTCGCGTATTCGTTCTTGATAAGCCTCGTCATAAAACAATGATTCAGGAAATATACGCTTGTGGAGCTAAAGTTCGATTAGCTACAGATGGTGATGTTAACGGTGCGATTCAAGCTGTGCTTAATATGGGCTCAGATGCGTTGTTTGGTATTGGTGGTACACCAGAAGGTATTGTTACTGCATGTGCGGCGCGTGCAATGGGCGCTGAAATGTTTGGCCGCATGGCGCCACAAAAAGATTTTGAAATAGAGCTGTGTAAAAAAGAGGGTATTGATACCCAGCGTATTATCACGCGTGATGAGTTAGTTAGCTCTGATGATTGTATGTTTATAGCAACGGGTCTGACCAGTGGTGCTTATGTGCATCATGTAAAAGTAGGCAGTGATGCAGACGGACGTTTTATGACAACTGACACCGTTGTGTTATCGGGTTCCGTCGGCAATATCAGGCGCGTGCAAACGACACTGCACATTTAATATTGTTGCTGTAAAACCAAAATGCAGTTTATTTTGAAGTTGTAAGCTGCGCTGCATTCCCTTTGGCTCAGAGGGAGTGCAGCATTTTTTATCAAAAAATTAATTATTATCGGGAATTATTTTCTCTGATAATAGCCAAAATTTGACCTCCTTAATTCGATATTGAAAGCTGATAATAAGCCATGCTTAAAAATCTGGAAGACATGATTTTTGATAATCGCTTTATTCGTGAGATGCCTGCTGACCCCGTACTTGAAAATTATCAGCGCCAGGTGGCTGGAGCCTGCTTTTCTCGAGTATCTCCAACTAAAGTCTCTCAGCCAAATCTCGTTGCCTATGCACGTGAAGTAGCGCAAGAGTTAGGTCTTTCTGATGAGGTTTGTGAGTCCGAATATTTTCTCAAGGTGTTTTCCGGTAATAACCTTTTGTCGGGAATGGACCCCTATGCAACATGTTATGGCGGCCATCAATTTGGCAGTTGGGCGGGTCAGTTGGGTGATGGGCGTGCAATTAATTTAGGCGAAATAGTTAATCAATCCGGTAAGCGGTGGGCTTTACAGCTTAAAGGGGCAGGCCCCACACCTTATAGCCGGCGTGCGGATGGTTTGGCTGTATTACGTTCATCGATCCGAGAATTTCTCTGTAGTGAAGCGATGTACCACCTCGGCGTTCCGACGACACGTGCATTAAGCCTTGTGTTGACGGGTGATAAGGTACTAAGAGATATGTTTTATGATGGTAATGCTCGGCATGAGCCGGGAGCTGTAGTATGTCGTGTCGCACCATCATTTACTCGTTTTGGTAACTTTCAGATATTTACTTCAAGAGGTGAGAATGAGCTGCTGAAAAAATTAGTGGATTACACTATTCGTACAGATTTTCCACATATTGGTGAACCGTCGGCAGCGGTATATTTGTCATGGTTCGAAGAAGTCTGCCAAAGAACGATGGCGATGGTGCTGCATTGGGAGAGAGTGGGTTTTGTACATGGTGTGATGAATACTGACAATATGTCAGTGCTTGGCCTCACTATAGATTATGGTCCTTACGGTTGGGTGGAAGACTACGATCCTAACTGGACGCCCAATACTACTGATGCCAGCGGGCGTCGTTATCGTTTTGGTGCGCAAGCACAGGTTGCATTATGGAATCTCGCCCAGTTTGCGCAATCGCTAACACCGTTGATTTCTGATATTGCAGCGTTACAAGCGATGTTGGAAAACGCATTAAAAGAATACGAAAGTAATTGGCAAATCATGATGACTCAAAAACTGGGGATAACAAACTTTGAACCCGATACAGATCCGCTTTTAATTGCAGAGCTTGTTGCTGTGTTGCAATTGACTGAGACAGATATGAGTATCTTTTTTAGAAATCTTGTTTTTCTGGATGTTGAAAATCAATTGTTCGAAAGTAAATCAAATGCAGAACTTATTAAGCCACTATTGGAAGCTTATTATGTTCCTGAACAGTTGCAAGGCGAAATTTTACGACGGACTGCACGCTGGGTGCGGGAGTATATAAGAAGGTTGCACAAGGATGGTGTGAATCATCAAGAAAGAAGTCGTAATATGAATGCGGCAAATCCAAAATATGTTTTGCGAAATTATTTGGCTCAACTTGCTATAGATAAAGCTGAGCTGGGTGATTATTCTATGGTAAATGAGTTGCTGGATGTTCTTCGAAAGCCTTATGACGAGCAAGCCGGAAAAGAGGTGCTTGCAAAAAAACGCCCAGACTGGGCGCGTCACAAAGCCGGTTGCTCAATGCTTTCCTGTAGTTCTTGAGCTAACCCTTCCCCCATAGTTCTGTTAGTCGTTGGTCGCGTCCGCAGCTGTATCTATAGTACTTGTAACGTAATGGGTTTTTTATATAATAATCCTGGTGGTATTTTTCAGCAGGGAAAAACTCGCTGGCCTGGATAATTTCTGTGACGATGGGTTTTTTAAAAGGTTTGCTTATGTTTAGTGCTGATCTGGATTTTTCAGCAAGCTTGAACTGCTCGTCACCGTGATAAAAAATCGCAGTGCGGTATTGATCGCCATGGTCGCAAAATTGAGCATTGCTAGTGGTGGGGTCAATGCTGCGCCAAAATGTTTCCAGTAATTGTTTGTAGCTAACTCGTTTTGGATCAAAAGTGATTTGAACGGCTTCAGCGTGGCTAGTGAGGCCAGCTGAGACTTGTTTGTAGCTTGGGTTGTCTTGCTCGCCGCCAATATAACCGGATATTGTTTTGATAACGCCCGGGACTTTATCAAAATCTGATTCCACGCACCAGAAGCAACCCCCAGCGAAAGTGGCAATTTGATGACTGTTTGTACTTATCATTTTGTCATGGTCGGTTGGCATGGCATTACTTGCTACAGGTAATAATATAATAATTAACAATCCGAATAGTTTGTTGCGAAACATAGTCTGACCCTTACTTAATATCTAGGTTGGAATAAATTTTAGCGCCGCACCATTATTGCACCAACGTTCACCAGTGGGTTGTGGGCCATCTGAAAAAATATGACCTTGGTGTCCACCGCAACGTGCGCAGTGATATTCCTTGCGTGGAAAAATTAATTTAAAGTCGAGTTTGGTTTCAAGCGCTTTAGGTATTGAGGTATAAAAACTTGGCCAGCCAGTACCGCTATCAAATTTCATTTCAGAATCGAATAACGGTAAATCACAGCCTGCGCAGGTATACTGGCCAGAGCGCTTTTCATGGTTAAGTGGGCTACTACCAGCACGCTCAGTGCCTTCCTGGCGAAGAATGTCATATTGCAGAGGCGTCAGCAATTTCTTCCATTCAGCATCGCTTTTGTTTATGGTCATAATGACTGATGTGCTTGTCTTGTTAGCATATGAGCGTGAGGCAATAAAAGGTAAAGGTGCTAATGCTGCACATGTGATAAGAAAATAGCGTCGGTTCATAGCAGTTATCCTTGACTATAAATATTGTAGTTAACGTAACAATATCAGGAAGATCTCACTTGTTTGTCTCGAAAATCTCACAAATTTGTAACAAGTGAAAATATGATAGGGAAGTGAGCTCTGTGTGAATAGTATTCTTACTTACACATTTTATCGAGCATTGTTTAATCGAGCTTATTATTGTTTGGTTTATGAAATAATGTAAAATTCTCGGTAACTCTATGTATGATATAAAAAATATGAATGGAAAATGATTTGAGAAAGATTGCCTGGGAAACCCCGATTTCTCCTTTAACGCTTGAGAATGACGAAGTACATATCTGGCATGTTGCGTTAAATGTAAGCGTAGAAAACGAGCAGCGACTGCGAAGTTTGTTGTCTGAGGATGAATTAATTAGAGCGGATCGTTTACGTCTCGATCAACACCGGCGACGTTTTATTGTTACGCGCGCGAGTTTACGCCAAATATTGAGTGGTTATTTATCGGTGTCGCCTGTTGACCTGATTTTTGACTACGGCCCCCATGGTAAGCCGTCATTAGTTTTATCTGAGGAGAAAAGTCTGGTTAATTTTAATGTCGCCCATTCAAAAGATACTGCGTTGTATGCATTTTCCAGAGAGCGTCAGCTGGGCATCGATATAGAATTTATTCGTGATAAAACGGACTATATAGGAATTAGTAAAAATTGGTTTAGAACCAGCGAACTGAAAAAATTAAAAGCTTGTTCTGAAGATCAGCGCAGGCGTTGTTTTTTTCGTGGCTGGACGCGCAAGGAAGCTTATCTTAAAGCCTTGGGTGAAGGTATCGCTTATGGACTTGATCGTTTTGAGGTTTCATTGCAAGCAGGTGATGCAGCTCTTTTGTGGCATCAGGATGATGAGCAAGAAGTGCAGCGTTGGGAGCTGATGGAAATTTTTGATGATGAAAAATGCTCTGCGACGGTAGCGGTAGAGGGTTATGATTGGCGGGCGCGATACTTCCGATGTTCAGAATTAATTGACAGAATAAGTTAAGAAAAATTTTTGACTATAGAAAATTCTGGCCATTTCATGCGGGCAGCAGTATAGGTCTAAGCCAAAGCACGACTGCAAGGATGAAAAAAGGCATGGTTAAATTTAATCGGATGCCGGTTTTTATCATCGTTTGCATGCCAATGCGTTCAGTACCGAAAATGATCGCATTCGGGGGCGTTGCAACCGGCAGCATAAAGGCACAGGAAGCAGCGAATGTCGCAGAGAGCAAAACCATTGTGATGTCATAGTCGCTGGAAATAGCGACTGCGGCTAGAACGGGCAGCATAACTTGTGTGGTTGCTGTGTTGCTGGTGATTTCTGTTAAGAAGGTGATCGCCAGGATAATACCGAGCAGCATGATCGGCAGGGGTACTATGGATAGAAATTGTAATTGTTCGCCGATCCACTGGGATAGATTAGAGTTTTTCATGCCCATCGCCAGAGCAAAGCCACCGCCGAGCAGAATTAATATATCCCAGGGTAAATGGCGAATCGCATCCTTACCAAGAATCGGTGCTTTGTTCAGTATCGGAACAAGGAATAGAGTCATGGCGGCGATGATGGCGACCGTTCCATCGTCAACGCCCTGGTAAGGTAAAAATGATGACCAGCCGGGAATGTTAAAACTGTCACCCTGTATTCCTTTGCGTGTCATCCAGGCGATAGCCGTCAGGCCCAAAACCCAGGCAACAAATAGCTCGGCTCTATGCATCTTGCCGAGGCTGTGAATTTCTTTTTCCAGACCATTAGCGACTTCATGAGACCAGGGTAAACCGCGAACCTGACGACCAAGCAAGAACAGTACAATGCAGATACCGATAATAACGATCGGTACACCAACAAACATCCATTGCAAAAAACTCGGCGCAATATCAGGTGCAAAGGTTTGCATGTTTTCAAGAAACACCAGGTTTGGAACGGTACCGACCGGAGTCCCCATGCCGCCGACGTTGGCGGAATAGGCAATGACTAGCAGTAGTGCGGGGGCTAATACTCTCATTTGCGTGTCGTCAAATATTTTGTCCAGTCGTGATATGACGGCGATGCCAATTGTAACCATCAACATTGTTGTTGCTGTGTTGGAAATCCACATGGATAAAAAGGCGGTAGAGATAGCAAAGCCGACGAGAATTCGAAGAGGGCTCTGATGCAATTTTGAAAGAATACCCAGTGCGATGCGTTTATGCAGGCCAGTGCGTTCCATGGCTTGTGCGATTAAAAATCCGCCGACAAACAGAAACATGATGCTGGTCATATAGCGAGGAGCAGTTTCTTTAGCAGGTGCGATACCAGTCAGTGGGAATGCTATCAGAGGGATTAAAGCGGTCACTGCCAAAGGTGCGCATTCAGTTAACCACCAGATTGCCATCCACAGCACAATGCCAAGCATGAAGGAAGCTTTGGGGTATTCGGGGATTTCAATGATTAACGGTGTTAACGCTGCCAGTGCAGGCCCAATTAGAAGTGCCAGTCTTTTTATCAATGTATGATTTATTTGCATGTAGATAGTTTACAAAAAATGGTGGAATATTTCCCTTAGTTAGTGCAACTAATATCTATGTGTTATCGGGTTATTATTGTCAGGCTCAAACGTTAGAGAGGAGAGTGAAAATTATTGCTTGCTGGCTTTCCATAGCCATATATAGCCACCTATACCCGCTACTAGCGATGCGATTAATATTCCTGTTTTTGCCATCAATAAATATTCTGCTTGATCAGAGAATCCTAAGTCAGCAATGAAAATTGACATTGTGAATCCAATGCCCGCGAGTAAGGCGACACCTGCGATCTGTGAAAAATGTGTTTTTGCAGGCAGTTGGCCGATTCCTATTTTCAATGCTAGCCAGCTTGCACCTGCGATACCAATAAATTTACCTGCGGTCAATCCAAGCATCACTCCGAGAGTGACGGGATGTGATAGTGTTTCCCCCAATGTTGAAAACTCTATCGGTATTCCTGCATTGATAAGTGCGAAAATAGGAATGACTAAGAACGCGACAGGTATGTGTAATCTATGTTCTAACCTTTGTAGTGGTGTGCCTACCTTATCTACTCCGTTTTCAAGTGTTGCTACGAGTGTACTAAGGTCTTCGTTTGTCATGATATTTTTATCTGACTTTAGGCTGGCATCAAATCGAGCCATTAATTTTTTCACTAGTTCACTAAAACGTGCAGGATCATATTTTGGGTGAGCTGGAATTGTGAAAGCAGTTAGTACACCTGCAAGTGTGGCATGAACGCCTGATTTCAATAAAGCAAACCACAATAGTACGCCGAGTACGAAGTATGGCATGGGTTGACGAATGCCCGCTCGATTTAACGTGATCAATAGCGATAGTAGTATGCTCGCTGCGATCACGGCTTCATAGGAGAGATTGTCAGTATAAAATATAGCGATGACAAGGACGGCTCCCAAATCATCGACAATTGCTAATGCTACTAAAAAAGTAATTAAGGGTTTGGGGACTCGATCGGCCAACAGAACCAGAGCGCCAATTGCAAATGCAATGTCCGTGGCCATTGGGATTCCCCAGCCACGAGCAGCGTCTCCGCTGGGGTTAATTGAATAGTAAATTAATGCAGGTACAAGCATGCCGCCTATCGCTGCTACAATTGGTAGAGCTGCTTGGCGAGGAACAGCGAGTTCGCCGACTAGTATTTCGCGTTTAAGTTCCAGGCCAACAACAAAGAAAAATAACGCCATCAAGCCATCATTTACCCAGTGGTGCAATGTTTTTTCCAGTGACCAGTTGTTGAAACTTATTCCGATGGGGGCTTGAACCCAGTGATGATATAGGCCAGCTAAGCTACTGTTGGCTAAAGCAAGTGCCAGAAGGGCTGTTGCCATGAGTAGTAATCCACTGGTGGTCTGCCGATGAACAAATACTTCAAATGGGGTGAGTATTTTTTCGAAGGATTTTTCCCACGGGGAATTGAAAACCCCTCTCATTTTGTGCATTTTATTTGTGTCTTTTTTTTCGCTCATTTTTTTCGAGTCTTTTTTGGGGGTGTAGATATCAACCAATCTCTAGCTGTTTCTGTGATTGCAGCTACAGCAGGATGGGAGATTTTCCGTTCTACAGATATTGCGTAAAAATGGTCGCGTACTTCGTTAGTTTGACCAATGCTTATAACGCCATATTGTTTTTCAACCTCTACTGAAATTGGTGAAGGTGCTATGAATACTCCAGCACCACCTTTGCCGAAGGCTTTCATTAGTCCGCTGTCATCAAATTCACCCACTATGCGAGGGGTGAGCCGTAGCTTGTCAAACCATTGCATTAATCTGCTTCTTACTACAGTCATTTCTCCTGGCATAAGTAAGGGAGCACCAGCAAGATTTTTTGGAAAATCAGAACCTAATTTTTTTGCCAGTTTTGGTGTTGCAAAAAATGTTATTCCGCAGTCGCCTAATGAATGGTTGAATCCTTGTACGTTTATGGTTGTAGGTATTGGTCCATCTGCAATAACTAAGTCAATGCGGTGGATAGCCAGATCAGCCAGTAATGAATCGATGGAATTTTCGCTGCAAATAATTCGCACAGGTTCGGGCAGGTTGAGAGCAGGTGAAAGTAGTCTATAGGCAATAGATTTAGGCACGACATCGACAACCCCAACTTTAAATACTAAAGGTCTCATGCTGGGTAGATTGCGCACTATTTCTTCAAGTTCACCGCCGAGAGAAAATATTTCGTCAGCGTAACTTAGTACTAAATGTCCCGTTTCAGTAAGCTCTAAATTACGCCCTACTCTAGAAAACAAAGCTTCATTTAAATTTTCTTCAAGTAGGCTGAGTTGGCCGCTGATGGTTTGCGGAGTTAGATGTAGACGCTCGCTGGCGCGAGCGACGCCACCTTCTTTGGCGACGACCCAGAAATAATGTAGGTGTTTATAATTTATCATGGCTGAGCCTATATTCGAAAAAAACGAACTGTATTCGTATAATAATCGACTTTTCCTGACATTAAAAGCGGCTTATTCTTTCCACTTAATTGTGAATTTTAATAAATATCATGGTCTTTATATTGGTTATGAAAAGGCATCAAAACAATTGAGTTGATAATTAATTTCGTTAAGTACAGTTCTATTTATACGGTTTAGCCTTAAATACAAGTATCAATAAACAGGTTTTATATGATTGCTGGAACAGTTCTTTTTGTGGTTGCCACCTATTTTTTGATGTTGGCTGCTTTTTACAATGCGAGAGTAAGATTGTTTCATGTTCCGGTGATGGCCTCGATTATGTTGTGCGATCTTTTTTTTCCTGTATATCTTGTTATGACACGAGATTGGTATCAACGACTTATTATTGAACAGGATCTGCTTACCTTCGGCGTATGGATGCACTTAGGTTTTGTTATCGCTTTGTTTGTAATGTATGGGGTTCAAATACAAGCAGGGCGCACATTGTTGCAAGAAACCGCTGATGTTGGTCGTAAGAAGGAGCACCGTTTGCAAGGAATAGGAATATTGATAGTTAGGGCAATGGTGATTCTTACAGGTGCATTACTTGTGCAGTCTGTAGAGCCTAGTATGGTTGAGCAAGAAGGGTAAATTTGAAGTGAAGGCTCGACACAAAAAGACTGGATTTATTCTTCTTGGAATGGCGGGCGTAAGCATAGCTGCAGCTTTACTGCTTAATGCTTTTAATAGCAATATGGTATTTTTTTACAGCCCTAGCCAAGTTCAAGCTGGCGAGGTTGTTTCAAATTATACATTTCGTTTAGGAGGGTTAGTAGAAGAAGGCAGTGTTAAACGCGAGGATGATGGGTTGACGGTTCATTTTATGGTTACGGATAACGCGCAGACAATAGCTGTTAAATATGTGGGGATTTTGCCAGATTTATTTCGAGAAGGACAGGGCGTTGTAACACAGGGTCGCTTAGACGATGGCGGTATATTTTTGGCGAGCGAGGTTTTAGCAAAGCATGATGAAACCTATATGCCATCGGAGGTTGCTGAAGCATTGGAAGAGGCAAAGCAAGTAGGCCGAGCTACTGACTTTGATGTATCAATTCCTCGTGATAAGGAAAATATACTTAAAATATAGCATGAGAAAATTTAACTGAGATGGTCAGCTCTATCTCATATTCTCGAGTAGCTAAATACAGGTAAATTGAATGGATGATGAGTATAGCTGGCTTACTCTGGTTCTGATTACCGTCACGATTGTGATTACGGTAGCGCTTTCAGAATAGGTATGAGGCAATATTAATTTTATTGGATGAAAATATAAATTGGAGATGCGTATGAAAATTGAGATTAAATCGTGTGATTTTCCTTTTCCAATAAGTGACAGCCTGCGCAGTTACATATCGAGTTCTGTCACTATTGCTCTTATACAAAAGGCCGAATTTATTCAACGTGTATTAGTTCAGTTGTCACATGTTAATAACTCGTGTAGTTGGGCAGATAAATGCTGTGCTATTAAAGTGGAGCTTTTAAATGGCTCTGAATTGGTAATAGAAAATACTGAAATGGACTTGTACGCTGCCATTAATCGAGCGACAAGTCGTACTAAATATACTTTAAGGCAACGTTTGCTAGTACAAGTTAACAATGAGAATGTTTATAAATTAAATGATGAAATACATGCTGTAGAATAAATTTTAAAAGAGCCATCGTGGTGAGTGTGGAATGTTAAAAACGATGTAGATAATTGAGTTTGATTTCATGCCCAGGGCCATATAATCCAGAACCATGTACCTTGTATTTGCGGTCAGTAATATTGTTTAAGGCAATATCAATGCTTTGAAAATCATCGTGCCAGCCACCGCGTAGATTGAGAAGTGAGTAGCCGGGTGTCCCTTTATCAGGGATGCGAGGATCACTCTCATCTCGTGCAGAAAGTCGGTTCTGTTTTGCGTTGAACTCGACACTGGATTCTAGCCACCATGGAGAGCCCTTTATTTTCCAGCGGCTTCCAATCATTAATTTGGCTGGTGGGATGCGAGATAAAGGCTCTGCATCGGTTTTGTTTTGTCCGTATGCCCATGAAATGTTGCCGAAGCTGGACCAATCGCCATTTAAATTAAACTCTCCATCTAGTTCGATGCCATAAATATAGGCTTCGCCGACGTTAAATTTTTGTACGACATTATCTTCGCCGAGATCTTGAATACTATTACCATTATCATCAATGAAGTTTAGACCTTGATAAATTCCAGGACGGCGATCTATAAGATTTGCATAGTCAGAATAGAAAGCTGTTAAAGTACCATGCCAGTCATGCTGATTTAATTTTAATCCCACTTCGTAGTTGATACTTTCTTCTGACTTTAAACCGGGACTGGGAACATCCTCGCCTTCATTGGTGCTTTTCAATACGGCAATGTCATCCAGGTTGGGTGCGCGAAACCCCTGTGAAATTCCAGTGAAGAGTCGTATTCCATCATTTATCTCACCAGACCAGCGTAAGCTACCGGTGATATTTTTGTAGGTTTCATCGAGCTTTCCAAATCTTGATAAAATTGTTTTAGCATTGTTTGCGCTGTAGCGTATTCCTGCGGTAATGGCGGACAGGTCTGAAATAGAATATTCATCTTGCAGGTACAGTCCTATCATAGAATATTTTGAACCGTCGGGAAAATTCCCACGCTTATTTGTGCTGATACCTGTCACGGTATCACTGTCTACGCGAGCGCTTTTTACGCGGTCACGGTAATATTCAAAGCCATAGCTGAGCAAGTTTTTTGTATTAAGTGCCTTGTCAGCTTGTAATAGCAGGCTGGTGCTGCTGACTTTATCGTCATAATTTTTGACTGTAGTGCTAGTAAATTGTTGACGTTCTAAAGCTTCGTGTTGCAATTGGTAGCTGATGCTAGTGCGTAGACGATCAAGCGCCGGATTTTTTATGCTGCTATCCCATTGCAAGGAAAGAAAGCGTCGTTCCTGTGGGTTAAAGATACGTCGCTCGTTACTGTTGATGAACTTATCTGTTCGTGGCACGTCATTTTGGCGCGTGTATTGGAAAATTAAATCCAGACGCTGATCGTCGTCAGGAAGCACACTGAGTACAACATTGCCATGATATTCATCATAGCCAGTATAGGGTTGTGTGCCGATTTCTCCGCCGCCGCGTAGAGCGTCAAAATTTCGGTAATCGGCTCCGGCCCAATAACCAATATTATCTACATTACCTTCGCTGGCTATACGCACAGTTTGCTCGTTATCTGCAGAACCGTACGCAAGATTCAGCTCTGAATTTTGTGCTGTGGGAAGGTAGTAGTCCATTCGTTTACGAGTGATGATGTTGATGACTCCGCCAAGCGCATCACTACCGTAGAGAACAGATCCAGGCCCGCGTACCACTTCAATTTTGTCAATAGATGCAGGGTCGATGGTGGCTAAATATTGATTGGGACCAAAACGAAAAGTCGCATTATTGAGCCGCACGCCATCAACTAAAATTAATACCTGTTTTCCAGTGAGTCCACGAATGAAAGGTGAGCCCTGTCCGTGGGCAGTTTTTTGTACTAGTACACCCGTGGTATTGGCCAGGGCTTCAGGTGTTGTTCGGTAATTGTTTTTGGCGATTTCTTCGCGGGTGACAGTGCTGATTGATTGCGGTACTTCATAGGCAGGCTCTTCGATTCTGGAACCTGTAATTACAATTTCATCCAGTGTGTTTGCAGTAACCTTAATGGGTAGGATGAGCAGTGCAAGAAAGACACGACTGATTGCAAAGCTAATGCGATGTTTCATTAGGGTGCTAAAGCAATAATTATGCCGTATCAAACGAAATATTTATGACAGTGAAGGGTATATAAAATAGTAAGTTAGAAATAAAATAAAAGTGTTTGAATGAAGGCAGTCATTGAAGTTGTACATAAAATGTACAAGATTGTTTTGCATGTGTACTAAATTGGTATTTTTAGAAATATAATTTGATGTAGATCTCTAACGAGAGCGCTTGAGTTATAGCTCGATTATTTTTTACGCTCAATGGTAAATAAAATTTTGCTACCGACAGCGGGCAATGTTGCGGTATTGCCGGAAACCGCTCCATAATTGCCCAGCCCTAAGCCTTCGCGATGCTCAATAATACTGGCAGGGTCGTGAACAAATCCGACCAGAGTGCCGTCGATGCTGGCCAGGTATTCGCCTGAAGGTGTAAACCCTGATGCAGTGTAAACCCAATTATTACTGACAGTTTTTTTATCTTGCAACAAAGCGGCTCCAGCCGGAATACGCTTTACGTTTCCATTTTCTTCCCAACTGAGCCAAATTGAAACAGGGTCACCTTTTGCCGGTTCTTCAGAAAAATGGAATTCGGGTGCTTTGGATTTTTCTTTATTCAAACCAATAAGAATGCAGGCGAGGTTGAATTCAAAAGCGTTTACATCTAATTCTAAAAGACTTTCATAGCCTTTCATTCCACCTTTTGTTACGGCAAGAAATTCCAATGGTGGTTTAAGTCTTAATACTTCACCAGAAACTTTAAAGCTTTTTTCAGGTTTATTGACAATGATTGATCCGATGCGATAACGACCTTTGCCTAAATCTTCGATGGAAGGTTTTTCAATAAGCTGTTGCGCTACTTGTTCAGCCAGGACAGTTGCATTAAAGGAGAGAAGTATGGCCAGGCAAAGCAAGTGCGTTAAATGTGTCGTTGCGAATATTTTTTGTTTATTTGACTGTGGTGTACATTTTTTCATGTCTAGTAGGCCTGGATTTTAGCAGCAAGTGTATTCATGGCTTAATATTAGGCTGATTATTACTGTTTTTCCATTGCTATTATGTCTGAAGTGCCTGCGGAGCTTGGTGGATATATGGCATAATCAGGTGCAACATAACTGATATAGAGCTACGATTTTAATGACTTACGTTGTGATACTTTCCAATGCACTGAAATCGATTTGTAATGCTGAATCAAATCAGTGGTTGCAACAAAGTATTTCAGTTATTGAAAATAGTGAAGACACAGTCAACGAGCTGGCGGTACTGCTTGCTCAGGCGCGGCGTAAAATGGGCGAATCAATGTTGTCAGACGATGCCATCTTCATTCAGAGTGATGACGGTGAAATGGACGTGTGTAAATGGAACGCGGCCACTGCCAGTCGTGTGGTTTTGATTTTGACAGGCATAGCAAAAAATGATATTTCATGTGATGCACTGCTTAAGTCTTTATATCAATATGGCGATGAAAACGAACGCGAGGCGATTACCTGTGGGCTATCACTTTTTTCTGGTGGCGAAAGCTTAGTAACTATCGCTCTTGAAACAGGCCGAGCTAACAGTCTTTTGCTACTTTCTTCTTTGATGGTTAACAACCCTTTCCCTGCCGCGCACTATAGCGAACAACAGTTCAATCAATTGGTGTTAAAGGCATTATTCACTGGTATCAATATAGAACAAGTCAGTGGTTTATCACGACGAATTAATGAAGAGCTGGCGCGCATGTGTGAGGATTATGTGCAGGAGCGGATGGATGCTGACCGTTCGGTGCCAGCTGATATTTGGCTTGCTATTGGTTCTCTTGCATCGCAACGTGGGCGTAAGTTTATGGATGCATTCATGAAACAGGGTGGGGCAGAACATCGTTATTATGTACAGCAGTCTTTGTCGTGTTAAGTTGCTCATATTAAATTTTTATTCGATTGAAAATAACTAATATATAAAAGTATCGTAGCTGTAACTAAAAATTTTCTACAAGGAGAAAAAATGCAATATATCGACCCCCATATACACATGTTGTCCCGTACTACGGATGATTATGAAAACATGTCCGCAGCGGGAATTATCAGTGTGGTGGAGCCTGCATTTTGGCAGGGTCAGCCAAGAACACAGGTCGGTAGTTTTATTGATTATTACGACTCGCTGGTTGGTTGGGAACGGTTTCGAGCTGGCCAGTTTGGTATTCGTCACTATTGCACCATCGGGATTAATCCTAAAGAGGCCAATAATGTTGCTTTGGCTGAAGAAGTGATGAAAATGTTGCCGCGCTATCTGGCAAAAGACGGTGTTGTTGCGGTAGGTGAAATTGGTTACGACGATGTCACTGATGCGGAAGAGCGATTTTTCGCAGAACAGTTAGAACTCGCCAGAGATTTAAAAATGCCGGCATTGATTCATACGCCGCACCGTGACAAGGTGAGAGGAACAGAGCGAACACTGGCACTAGTTCGCGAGGTGGGTATTGATGAAAGCCTGGTGGTGGTGGATCATCTGAATGAAATGACATTGCCATTAGTCCTGGATAGCGGCTGTTGGCGCGGGCATTCAGTTTACCCTTCTACTAAGATGTCTGAGACGCGCATGGTGGCTTTGCTACAAAAATATGGCACTGAACGAATGATCGTAAATAGCGCGGCAGACTGGGGCCGTAGCGACCCACTCAAAGTTCCCAAGACAGGTCAGGCAATGCGCGAGGCTGGCTTCAGCGATAATGATATTGAACTGGTGTTGTTTATTAACCCGATTACCTATTACGCACAAAGCGGGCGCATTTCAATTGATGAAGTACGTACACCTGTTGATGTTGATCAACGCAAAACCTGGGAAGAAAATTCGGTGTTGCGTGGACAGAACCCAATAGTGCCATAATCCGGATGATATAAAGAAGCTTTACAATAAATGTTATGAAACTAGCAGGATGACAATTTCGCAGGATACTGGCTGGCAACGTTCTGAACTGTTTTATTGCAGTAACGTACATGCTGGTGAAAGTTGGCCTGAGCTTAGTCATCAACTTCAACACTACCTATTAGCGGTGCGAGAAAACCGTGGTCTGGATACCATGAGTGCAGGTTTATGGTTTCCGGCAGAGCTGGCACGATCATTAGTGGCATGCAATGATGGCTGCTCACTTTTACGTGAAGCGTTATTAAAGAATGCTCTGCAATTATTCAGTCTGAATGGTTTTCCTTATCGTGGATTTCATGATGATGTTGTCAAAGAACAGGTTTACAGCCCTGACTGGTCTACAGTTGAACGTTACGACTATACACTTGATCTTGCGGTGTTACTGGCAGATTGTATGCCAGATGGAAATGAAGAAGGCACGATTTCTACATTGCCGTTAGGGTTTTCAAAACAATGGAATAAAGATAAACAACAGGCTGCGATGTTAGCGCTATGTCGTTTGACTGAAGAGTTGGCACAGTTGTATAAAAAAACCGGACGCAGTATTCGTATTTGTCTGGAAATGGAGCCAGAGTGTGTGTTGGAAACCACCGATGAGGTCATTGATTTTTTTACCCAACAATTAATGGCAACTGCAGAATTAAACGGTACCGATATAGCATCGATCAATCGGCATCTTGGCATTTGTTTTGATGTCTGTCATCAAGCTGTGATGTTTGAAGACCCCTGGGAAGCTTTAAAACGATTAAATGCCGCCGGGATTACAGTGGGAAAGATTCAAATTTCCAGTGCACTGGAAGTGCAAGCAGCAGAACAACTTCCTTTTTTAAAAGTTTTTGATGAACCGCGGTACTTACATCAGGTTCGTGCGCAAGATGAAAATGGCATGGTGATTGGGGTTTTAGATCTTCCCGAGGTTTTGGCTGCGAATGAACAACTGCTTAATTATCCTTGGCGAATTCATTTTCATGTGCCTGTGCAGCTTGAGGCAATGGCGGCTGACTCGGCTGTTTCAAATGAAACACTAGGTACAACACAGCAGGCCATTATTCGAACGCTTGATTATCTGGCAGCCAATCGTGATTTTCATCCACACCTGGAAATAGAAACTTATACCTGGAATGTGTTGCCGGAAAATTTACGAGCAAGCGATGATGCGATGTTGATTGCAGGTTTAACGGCAGAGTTAGACTGGTTAGAGCAGGCCATGCAGCAGCGAGGTTTAATGCTGTGTAAGGCGTGAAGGGTGAGGGGGAGATATGAGGGGTATGTCTAGATTAATATGACAGGAATTATAAGGCAGGCATGATGGGGAAAAAGGAAAATTCACTTGCGGTAATTAATGTTGTCGGCTTAACGCCCGCGCTACTTGGTAAGCATACGCCTCATCTTAATAGTCTTATCGAAGAAGGTTTTTTGGCTGAATTGGAAGGCAGTTTTCCCGCTGTCACCAGCACCGCACAGGCCACTATGCTTACTGGGAGCTACCCTGATCAACATGGTATTGTTGCAAATGGTTGGTACTTTCGTGATTTGGCTGAGGTGATGTTCTGGCGTCAAGCTAATCAATTAGTCAGTGGTGAAAAAATCTGGCAGGCAGCGCGACAACAGCAGGATAATTTCAGTTGCGCACAGTTATTTTGGTGGTACAACATGTACGCCGATGTCGATTTCTCGGTGACACCTCGTCCGATTTATCCTGCTGATGGCCGAAAAATTCCTGGTTTATATTCTTCGCCTGATGGTTTCCATGAACAGTTGGAAATTAAATTAGGTTCATTTCCATTTTTTCAGTTTTGGGGGCCAGCTGCAGGCTTGGAATCTTCAGAATGGATCGCTTCGTCGGCGCGAGAAGTTTTTGATTCACAGCATCCAAATTTAATGTTGGTTTATCTGCCGCATCTGGATTACAACTTGCAACGTTTGGGGCCTGATGATCCCGCGATTTGGAAAGATGTGCAGCAGATAGATGACGTGGCGGGAAAGTTGATCGAACACCTCAGGGTACAGGGTGCAGATGTAATGGTGGTGTCAGAGTACGGTATCGAGCAGGTTCATGGTCACGTACATATCAACAGGATTTTGCGCGAAGCGGGTTACCTCGCAGTGCGTGAGACCTTGGGCTGGGAGCTATTGGATTATGGCGCATCACGAGCCTTTGCAGTGGCCGATCATCAGGTTGCCCATGTTTATATTAAAGATGCTAAAGATCGAGCAGCGGTTGCGAAATTATTGCGCTCAACACCGGGCATTGAAGTGGTGCTTGATGATAAAACAAAAGCTCAGTGGCATGTTGATCACCACCGTTCTGGAGAATTGATTGCCGTAGCAGAACCGGGTCATTGGTTCACCTACTATTACTGGTTAGATGAAAACAAAGCCCCAGACTTTGCACGTACAGTAGATATTCATCGAAAACCAGGCTACGACCCACTGGAATTATTTGTTGATCCCGATATCGCATCACCAAAAGCAAAGATTGCATGGCGTTTATTACAAAAGAAATTGGGCTTTCGTATGTTGATGGATGTCATTCCGTTAAAACCAGAGTTAGTTAAAGGAACTCATGGTCGTAAAGTGACTGGTATTCATGGGCCATTGTTGATTAGCAATCGTCGAGATCTCGTAACGGATAGCTTAGCAATGCCAGATGTTAAAGCGTTTATGATGAAACAATTTGTCTGATTGATATTCTGATACAGCGTGTACTTATTATTAACATTATATTTTGTGCTAGATATGGTCTATCGAAAGTGAAAATTTTTAGAAAAAGTGATGACGATTAGGGCGGTGGGAAAGCAGTACTTAGAAGTAAGCTAATGTATAAACCTATAATTAGCAAAGAAGATAAGAATGCCCTTGAGGATTTTGTAGAAAAGCAATTCATATTTTTAAACGAAATACCTGGCTTAAGTGGTATGTGGTTGAGAAATTTTCTGTTCTATTTCCAATATAATAATTGTATGAAAATTAAATTTATTGTTATAACGATTTTTTTTATGTTTCTTTATGGGTGCAGTTTTACCACGGGTAAATATTACGATCCAGAAATGAAGGGTGAACAATATGGAAGTTTCAAAGAAGGGCTATCTTATAGGAATCGATTGCTACAGTTGAAGACAGATGTAGCTAAATTAAATTGGAGTTCAGATGTTAGTGAAAATTTATTAGAAAATTATCTTGGTGTAATTAATAAACATATTAAGTTATATGCTGAAAATAAAGTTAAATATGTAAATGAAGCGTCTATAAACGCTTTGTATGAAGGATTAAATAGGTATATTGAATATTTAAGGTTTATAAAAAAAACAGCTGAGGAAAATGCTGCAGAAAACAATAATGGGTATGTGCAGTACTTTATGGTAAAAAGCAATTCGAACTATTTTAATAGGAAAGAAAAGGCAATTTATTGGCTAGAGAAATCTATTGAAAATGGATATGTTGATGCGCTTATATTATTGTCAAAATATTATGGTTCTGGTAAATATCCTGACTTTGAAAAGACTTTAGAGCTAGCTGTTGAAGCTTTGTACAATAACGTTCCCGGAAGTTTTTATCATATGGGAAGCCTATACGAATCTGGTGCGATTACTGAGTTTCATATCTCTGATAGAGATTCTGCGTACCTATGGTATGAATTAGGGGCTAATAAAGGTGAGGTTGAATCTATGTATGCGCTTGGTAATAGAATGCTTTGTTATTCTTGTGTTCATAAAAATATTCTTTTGGGTAAGAAGTGGGTAAAGAGCGCCGCAGATCGAGGTCATGAGAATGCTAAAGCAGTTATATGCAACGGTTTCAATATATCATCATGGTCAGGTGATGAGGTTGACTTGAATTGCATAACTAAACTTGCTTATGAGGATGCTAACTATTTAGCGAGATCAATGCTTGCATCTTATAGCAAAAACAGAGATTTAACTGTCTTGTATATTATGAACAGAGCAAGTGGTGTGACTCCGTATGTGAATAACATTATAAAGAACCTAGCCGCAGATAGTGTCGCGAAGCTGGATATTAGTTATAAGGTATGGAAGTTGCGTTTTATTGAGTAAATATAGTCACATAAAAGGCTGTGTTTCTAGATTTTTATTTTATGGATATTCGGATATTGTTATGAGCTTTATGTTGCGTGTTTTTAAAATGTCTATTTGTGTGGTTTTTATATTTTTATATGGTTGTTCATCATCGCCTGAAAAATTTACACCTTCTCCTGGCGAGAGCGTACATATAACAAGTGATACGTTTGAAAAATTGGTGGACCTAAATGCTAAGGGAGATGTTGTAGCGAAGTCAGCATTGGGGATACTGTATAAGGATGGAAAACTTATACATAGTAATTATGATACTGCACGTGAATTACTTATTGAGGCTGCAAATCAAGGAGACTCACAGGCTGAATACATTATTGGTCTAATGCACGGCAGTGGAGAATGGATTTTACATATTAGAAAGGAATATGAAAAGTTTCAATGGGTGGAGAAGTCGGCGCTACATGGATATCCTGAAGCAATGTATATGATGGGAAATTACTATGGGACTGGAGGTTATTGTGATGGATGCCCTAAGCAAGATTTAGAAAAAGCATTTGTTTGGTGGTTTAAAGCCATGTTAAGCGGTAACTTGAAAGCAAAATTATCAATATGCAAAGCTTATTCGAGTGGAAAGGGAATACAAAAAGATTTAAAAAGAGCGTTTAATTGTTTTTATGAATTGGCTGATCGAGATTATGCTGGTGGTGCTGGAAATAACCCTTTTACCAAAACTCGCTTTGCGAAATTTTATGTCTGCAAGGCCTTTGATAAGGGCATAGGAATAGAAAAAAATATCGATAAGGCGATAGGCTGTTATCTTGAGTTAGGAGAACTTGGATATAAAAAAGCTGCTCTGAAGCTAGGTAATTATTTCGATTCCGGTTTAGATGTTAAAGAAGATCTTGTTTTAGCGTATATGTGGTATAGGATTGCAAAAGATTTTAGTTATATCTATGTGCTAAAGAAACGCATGTCACCTGAAGATATAATGCAAGGTGAGCGGTTGGTTAGTCTTTGGACATGGAGTCACTCAGCAATAAATAGGATGTAACTGCAGTTGTTATGTTATATACAGTCGCTTTGCTGCAAGTTGTACAGGTGCTAATAGAGATAACACTAACAACCCGCCCCACATATTACCTCCCGCCCAAACCAGTATCGCATCTAGCGGAATAATCCCGATTACCAACGTTTTTACCATAAGCTGAATGCGTGGTGGAGTGAAGTTATGCCATGTCATATAACTTAAATACAGAATCAGTAGTTCGGCTGCGAGTAGAACCACTAGTGCCCAGGTTCCGGTGAGTACTTCACTGATGATAAGTAACGTGATGAGCGCTGCGCTGGCTGAAATTAGTAAAACTGCATGGAGTAGTGGTTGCGTGTTATGAGCGGTTGTTTCTACTCGGCTTAACATTGTTAGTCCGCTGACATATAACAATACTGGTAGTGCGATGATGAATGAGGATGTTTGTAACCCAAGTAGAGATAGCCCTAATAGCCAGTTGCTGTAGCGGCAGCTGCCCATTATCCACGGTGCCCAGACAGTTTGTTTGGCGATGCCATTGTAGAGGATGATCAATACTGCGAGTGTTGAGGCGATGATGAATTGTGTGATGCCCACCCACGCTGCGGTGAGTAGTCCTAATATGAGTGCTGCGCAGCATAGCTGCCAGGCGCGAGATAGAGTAATTGCTCCGCTGGGTAGCGGACGATGTGGACGTTCGCGTAGATCTTCGTCGTAGTCAAAGCAGTCATTCATGATCATGCCGCCGCTATAGAGTAGCGCTGAAGCGATGACCAATAATATTAAGTCGGTTAGCTGGCTTGTGGTTTGATTTAAGCTTGGGCTAAAAACAGTGGCAGCAAGAAGATAAGCCGCGAGTATATTGGAAGCAGACGTCAGTACATTGGGTGCTCTGATAAGCTGTAAAAAAGCCATTATTGGGCTGGGGTTTGTCATGACTGCAGCTTATTGGTGCTGGTTCTGGAGCAGGGTGGATAAATATTCTAGTCCCAGTCGTCCGGCTTCAACTGGACGTTCAGGATAAGAGTAGAGTTCCAGTGTTAAAAATCCCTGATAATCTATTAAGTGAAGGGCATCCAGATATTCTTTAAAAGGCATGTCGCCTTCACCCGGGATTAAATGAAAATGTTTGTTGCCTTTTATATCTTCCATGTGGATATTCCAGATACGGTCAGAAAACATTTCGATGGTTTTTACTGGATGTTCATGGTTGAGATATGAATGACCAATGTCGAGATTGACGCCAAGATGAGGCGAGTCGATGCGCTTGATAAATGCCATGACCTCTTCACTGTTTTCCAGAATCAGTCCCGGTTCATATTCAATTCCGATTCGCACATCGTAGCGAGCTGCATCTTCGCAGATAATATTTACTTCATCAGCGAAGTAATCCAGAGCACGGGATGGGCTGCAACCGGGTGTGGGTCTTCCTGTGGTAATGCTGATGCAGGATGCGCCGATGCGATTGGCCAGCTTAATAGTGTCGAGTGTATAGTTGCGTCGCCATAGTCGCAGAGCGGGATCCATATTGCTTAATGCGGGTTCGAAGGTGTTTTCTGCAGGCATGGGCTTGTAGTAACCATTGGACGTGTTGGCGTTTAAATTGCTGACAGAGAGATTGAGTTCTTTCAATAGCTGTGCAATATGGTCGCATTCTTCTTCATTAACGTCGCTTGAAAACCAATGAGGTTTATCACAAAGTATTTCTGCCCCGCTGAAACCTAACTGTGCGATATCTTTTAGTGCCGATGTCAGGTCGGTGCGGGTAAAGGCATTACTGCTGTAGGCGAATTTCATTTTGGTTCTCTTGGTTTATTTCCTGTGATCATAGCGCGTGTTAAATTTTCTTTGCTAAGTAGGCTGGTTGTCGCTACGCCAAGAAGATGAATGGCTATCAGTGCCAGAGTTATGTTGGTGGAAATATTATGTATCATTTGTAGGGTGCTTAGATATTGAAAAAGAGAGCTGTCACCTAGTGGCCCGGCGCGGTTCTCCGCAGCGTCTAGTGCGATGCCGCTGAGTGTGATGGTGATGATCGCGAATAATAATAGGATAATCATTGCCCCACCGGCAGGATTATGTCCCAGATAACGACGTGGATGGCAGTTTAATAAACTTCTAAGATGGCAGAGTATTTTCTTTGGTGTGTATATGAAGTCAGAAAATCGTGCGTAGCTTGAGCCAACAAAACCCCATAAAATTCTGATGAATGTGATGCCGAGTAGGATATAACCTGATAATAGATGGTTCTCGTAACTTTGCTCCTGAGTGAAATAACATATTGCGAACGTAATGACAGCGCCCCAATGAAAAAGTCGCACTAACGGATCCCAGACCTTTATGGTTTGTCTGTTGTTCATTTTTTGCTATTTATCCATTGCTGAGTGTTTGTCGCTGTTTATCTACTAAAGTTAGTCTGCCAGTTTTTTGACTAGATTGGATCATTATATTGTCGTTTTATGCTACGGTATATTCGTGCTGAGAAACCACGTTGATGGGCTATCAAAAACAGATAACATAACAGTGCGGCAAGCAGGAATAGTGTGCGTCCATCTGTAGTGCCTTTTGTCAATGCCAGTGGGGCGGTTTTATCAGTGGGTAACCATACTGTTATTAGCCCTTCTTTCTGCAAGTTTAAAAAATATTCACGGCTGCTAGCCTGCTTGTTTTCCTGTGAGCGGGCTCTGGGCATGAGTTCTTTCGTAGCGGTATACAGAGTATCAAAATTAGCGTGCTGACCACTTACGTTGATATGTGTTGTATAGCGTCCTTCTTGGTTGATGGGTAACTGTGCGGTGAAATGGCCAGGTGCGATCTGAGTGAGTTTATGTTGTGTGCGCATTCCTGATGGATCTTTAATGCTGACAGTTGCTGGTTGGTTTTCTAAGGTTTTATTATCGAGCCAATCGAGGTCAACGGAAAGTGCCTCTACATCGATTGATAAAGTCCCTGATTTGAAAGTGGCCTGTGTATAGAGGCGCGGGTTGTATTGAATGCCTAGCCATTTGATCATATTTGAAATAAACGAATTTCGATTCATCCATGATGTAGACCAGTCTTGAAGTCCGCCTGGCATTGCAATAACACGTCCATTGCCACTTTGTTGAAATGCCATGAGTGGGTCGTTGCGATCTGAGCGCAAATAAACACTGGCTTCAGGTTTAGCGCGAGTGACATTGTAGGCAGTTATTGTTGGCCAGTTTATAGAGTTGTAAAAGGGTAATACTTGTTCAGCAATGACTGCAATATTTCCACGTTCAATAGGTAGGCGGTGTTGTTCAAGTTGTTGTCTCATCAGTTTAGGCAGTGAAAAGACATTTTTCACTCTGAGTAATTGTCCTCCCGTGTTGTGTGAGAGCTCTTTTAATATTTTGATGTTTTTTGCTGTGCCTGTAACCAGTGTGATGAGTTGAATATTGTTATTTTTGAGATCGCGTGTGATGGAATCCATTGCGGTGTTTTCGATAAAACTGTCAGTGAGTAGTACCAATAAACGTGTTTTATTAGTGGTATGAGCTAAAGCGTCGTTAGCTGATTTGAGCGCAGTGAGAAGCTGTGTTCCTCCGCTTGTCTTGTATTGCCAGGCTTTTTCAATGGCTTTTTCTGGGTTTGCGTAATGATCGATGGGCAAGCGCTGATGAGCCTGTATATCAAAAGTCATTAGACCAATATTATCACTGGAAACCAGGTGAGTTGAGGTTTCAATAACGGCCTGACGAGCCAGCTCGATATAGTTGTTTGCTCCCTTAATGTTTTTTAGTTCGCCAATAAATTCTGATTTCTTGTTCATGCTACCGGAGGTATCTATTAAAAATAGAATTGCAGCTGGTGTCTGTTGTGATCTGGATTCAGCTGTTACAGGTAAGAAAGATTCCAGTCGTGAATGTCGATATCCACCCTGACTAAATGAATGTTCACCACCTAAAACCAGTAGGCCTATACCATTATCCTGTACAACCGTTTCGAGTATTTTCCAGCGACTATCGGGCAGGTCTGATATGGCAATGTCATCGAAGATAATAGCGCTATAATTTAATAGTTCATTCAGTTGGTCAGGGAAGTTAGCAGTAGAGCTATAGCGTACATTGATATTGTTATTCCGAATTACGCTCAGCAGCGCTGATGTATTTTGTTTTGCTACGTAAAGCACAGGTTTGTTTCCTGAGATATTAGCCAGAGATTGTCTATGTTGTTGTGGTGAATTATTTTCTTCGTTATCTTCTAGTATAGCGTCAACCCGCAAGGTGCCAGTCTTGTCAGGCGTAATCCACCAGCGGTGTTTCCATTCTCCATCGGGCGATAGTAGAAATTCGGTTTTTCTGTGTTGCTGCTTATTGAGCAGTAAGCGAATAGTTTGTTTGTTCTGATTGAAACCTTTTACAGAAATCGTTATCGGCATAGATTGACCAACAGCGCCATGTTGAGGAATATGGAAAGTTTCAACCCAGCTATCATGTCCGCTCGTATTTGGGGTGTTAGGTTCGAGGGGAATGCTTATGATAGGGATTCTGGCTTTTCCTGCTTCTTTCAGTGCCTGAGCGACATCGCCTTCGGTATCCTGGCCATCGCTGATTAAAATAATGCTTGAGTTTTTTTGAGCTGAAGCCATATGCAAAACCTGTCTGATTGCAGCGGCTGTATTGGTGCCCGTTCTGTCGAGTGCATGGCGACGGCTTAATGTTTTTTGTGTGAATAGATCATCAATGTTGCTGTTGTCCCATTCTGTCAGTGGAAATTCGATTGTGACATGATTGGCGTAACGTAATAGAGTAATACGTGAACCCTGTGGTAATAAATTAAAGTTCTTTATTAGATGAGTGGATATAAGCTTTTGGCTATTATCTGGCATGCTTAAAGAGTCATCGATAACAATATAAATATCACTGGGTTCAGACCCTATGGGTAATTCAGGATTCCACAAAGCCAGGATTAGTAGTGTGAACAGGATCAGTCGCAGCATAAAGGTGAGCGTTTGTCGGCGATACCTGAGCATACTTAGCTAATCGCTTTTGACGAAAGCAGGTTTCGCCTTTTAAGAGGCAAAATAAACCAGTCCAGTAATATTAGTATTCCTGCGAGTAGAATGAGGTAAGGACTAAGGTCGAGGAACGTGGCTGATTTTGAATGCGTTACATTGTTGTCATGGAGCATCAAAGTGCGTGCTTTTATATTTGATTTATCAGGGTTACGTGATTTTGTGATTATTCTATTTGGCTGCATTTTTGATGAAGCATTTAACGTTAAATCGATTAGCCTATTAAAAAGTAGCGGGTAGGCTGCTTGTTTAACCAGGTTAGGATTTTCCATGTCAATGAAAACATCTATAGTTTTTGGTGATGTATTGCGTTGGCTTATTAGCGTTGAATTATTTGCAATTAGAACTGGATTAGAATGTTTATCGAATTCTTTGCTGTTTTTAATCAAGCCTATCCAGTCTTTTTTAAGAATTAGATGATCTTCTAAATTGTTTTTTTCGAAATTATCGGTAGTGTCCAGCCATTGCGGGATGCTTGTTATCATTTCGTAACTACGAGATGGATGAAACCATAATAGTGGGCTTTCAATGTTTTTTATTGTGTCAGTACATGAAATGGTTAATTGAGCAGACATGTCAGTAGTCTGTGTTTTCAATAATGGGTGAGTAGATATCGCGGCGCGAATGTGTTTTCCACAATTCCCCAATATCTTGGTTGATACTGGTTTTAGATTAGAGATGTTAAGTGTTAGCTGGTTATCATTATAAAGTGCATCCGGTGTAGTGATGCGTGCTGACAGGCTGTCTATGGGAAGCTGAGGCAGTATAAAATCTAAGCTTTTAGTCTCGTCTGATGCGGGTTTTAAAGTGTATTCCTGATAAATATTATTATCTTGTAAGAGTTCTACATTAATTTTATTTGTTTCGATGCCCAGATTCGAAATGCTCAGCAATCCTTTGTAATGGTTTGGTAGGATCAACGAGGGGCGTAGCGACAGGCGTGTTATGGCACGGTTTTCTGTTGATTTTCCAACCTGTATTATTCGTGTAACGGGAGCATTCTCAAGCCATGTTGAGAGTTCTCTGTTTACTCCGTCGCTGACTAGCCAGTGTTCCGTTGAAGGTGCCATCAATACCGGGACAGGTAGATTGATTGTTTGACGGTGTGATGGTGTTTTTATCAGGCTTGGCTCTTCTACCCGTTGTTTAAGTAAGTTCTGCCATTTATCTTTCTGCGAAGATTGTAATAAAATTGTTTTTCCGGGTTGAGTTAAAAAATGAATGTTTGCCTTAATATTTCCTTCTTTTGATAAAGCGTTGATCAAGCTGTTCACGGCTAGTTTGTAGCGTGTCCCATTCTGTTCTTGTGTTGACATGCTTAATGAATCGTCGAACCAGACGTGAATGGTTTTTGAATCAGATGATGACCATTGTGGTTTTGTCAGTGCGATCACAAGTAGGCTGAATATTAGTGCATGAAAAAACCAGAGAGCAGTTGGTCTGGTTTTATTTTTCCCACTATCCTCTTCAACCTTTGCATTCTGCCAAAGAAAAAGAGCTGAGACAGGGGTTGCGGAACTTAATTGGCTAAAATGATGCAGCCACCAAATAAATGGTATAGCCAATAGAGCGCTTAACCAAAAGGGGTTAGAAAGCGATATCATCAGTTGTCAGCGCCCAGGACTTTGGTAGAACATTTGTAGATGTTGTTTCATTATCTGATGCCATGATTGGCCAACAGTACAGTTTGTATAGGGCATGCCATGACGTTGACAATATCGTATCAGGCTTTGCTTTAATTCCTGTAGGCGCTGGGCTGCGAGCTGCTCCGCAGTTTCTTGATTAATCTGAAATGCCTTTTTACTTTCGATATCCTGGATAATATGAGATTGACCAGGTAATTCTGAATTTTCGCTCAGTTTGAATTCGTTGGGTGAAATGACCTGTAGGTTGTGAATGCTATCTGTAAAAGTTTTGAGGTAATCAAGGTCCGATTGCATGCCATCGGGTGTTAAAAAATCACTGATTATGATCAGCGAGCTAGCGCGTTTTATTGATTTTCCACACAATTGCAGGCTGGAGTTTCCTCCCGTATGTAGTGGCGATAGAGTTTGTAATTGGCGTCTGATTTTTGCGTATTGAAGACGGCCACGACCGGGTGAGCATATAGCTTGTAATTGATCGTTGAATGCTAATAGTCCGACCTGGTTTTCCTGTTGCAAAATCAGATAGGAAAAACTGGCAGCGAGTTGAATAGCAAGTGTCCATTTATTCCCGATTGCCATTGATGCGCTGGCATCTAGACATATAGTCCAATGTGATGCTGCTTCTTCATGGTAACGCTGAATCAGTGGATAATGACTGCGTGCACTGGCACGCCAATTGATGTGGCGCAGGTCATCGCCAGGATTGTAGTCACGGAAATCGAGAAATTCCATTCCACGCCCTGAGTTGTGTCCTCTAGGGCTATGTCCGCGAAAAGCAAAGGGTCGGCCGGCTAAAATGCGGTTTGCTATGCGCCCCAGATGTGACAGCTGATCTTCAGTAACATCTGAAAGGGCGTTGTTTAGCTGTGACGTTTCCATGCGCTGATGATCTCCTTGAGCAGGCTGTCACTATTCGTTCCTGTCATTTCACTTTCCAGGCTAAGCAGGATTCGATGGCGCAGTGCGGGCAGTGCTACGGATTCTAAATCTTCTAATGCAACATGAGCACGACCGTCACATAGAGCCTGCACTCGTGCGCTGCGCAATAATGATTGTAAACCTCGTGGGCTAGCGCCGTAGCGAATGTGGTGTTTGGCAGTGGCTGCAATTGCTGCATCGGGTGATTCGCCGTGTGTCGCCAGTATTAATGCAACAGCGGCCTGTTTGATTTCACTGGCAATGACCACTTCTTTACAAAGCCCCATCATGTTCTCGATTCGTGTGTGGTCGAGTACTGTTGTTATCCGGTTTGCGGGTTCTTCATCCAGTGTTAAATCTATCAACTGCGTTAGAGCGTCTGCTGATGGGAAATCAACCTTAAGTTTAAACAGAAATCGATCAAGTTGAGCCTCGGGTAGTGGATAAGTGCCCTCTAGTTCAATAGGGTTTTGTGTGGCTAATATCCAGAAAGGTCTTGGCAGAGGGTAACGGTTACCCGCATGAGTTACCTGATTTTCCTGCATAGCTTCCAGTAAAGCAGCTTGAGTTTTTGGCGTGGCACGATTAATTTCATCAACCAAAACTAATGAAGAAAAGATCGGGCCAGGTCTAAATTCAAATGATTGCGCTACACTGTCCGGTCGGGTGAGGAGAATTTCACTGCCGGTAATATCTGATGGCATAAGATCTGGTGTGCATTGTACGCGGGAAAGTGTGAGTCCCAACGCCCCTGCAATAACCTTAGTTAGATGTGTTTTTCCCAGACCAGGTAACCCTTCCATTAAAACATGGCCGCCAGCAAGTATGGCAGTGACAAATTCATTGATTAACTGAGGTTGACCGACAATGGCTTTTTCTAATGTCTGTTTTAGTTGAGTCGCATCAGTTTTAAAGCGCTCAACCTGGCCAGAAAAATCGTTCTGACTCGCGTTCATGGTTGTATTCCTCCAGTTTGATTTTTTCCGTTAGTGTTTAGTGCGTGCAAATATCTGCCTATATAGTGATTAAGTGCAGGTGGTAAATGGCTGTAATAAATATTTTTTATTTTTGTTTTCCCTGTATGTGTTCTGTCAATGTGCTTTTCAGAAAGTGCGGCCGGAGCAAAATTATTTAACGTGGAAACTCCCGCCCCTGATTTTATTTTGGGGTCGGCTGTTGTTAATAATTTTATCTCTAAAGATGTTTTTGAGTTGAATTTCATAGTTTTACTATAGTGCTGTTTTTGCTTGTCAGGTGCTGGGGGTGCAGTTCCAGCTAATTCACCCTGGGTGTTTGCACTGGGAATTTTAGCTATTGGTTCTGCGTGAGTGCTTATAAGCTGTTGTTCATTTGTCGGAACATCTAACTCTAATAGAGGAAGGTTATGGTTAGCCTTTAATTCGGATTTTTTAATTAATGTGGCGTTGTTTTCTGAGCTGATTTGCGTCTTATTTTGTTGCAGTGACTGGCGTAACAGTAATGCAAAGTCTTGTTTGTGTGGTGGATTTATTTCAGTAATAATTTTTTTTGTTTCTATGAGTGAATTTTCAGATGTTAATAAATCGTTGTTTGTTTTCTCTTTCAGCAGTAATGTATCGGGCAGATAACTCGGTAATAATATTAATGATACTCCACTTATTAATGCTACCAATAAAATTGAGCTGCCAGTGGGTAGTGATGATCTTTGTGGGTTTTTTAACAGCGATCGCCACTGAATCGATGCCTGTTCTGCTTGGTGCAATACAAGCATTTGTGCGGGGGTCAATTTTTTCTCTTTTTGAGTGATTTCTACTGCAGAACTAAGTAAAGACTGCCCATTAAACCAGTGGTCCCCTGTCTTGGCTGCGAGCGCAAGGTTGGGATGTGATCGAATGATGAAAAAAGGGATCAAGACTAATGGTGTAAGAGGCAGGAATAGAGTTAATCCGTTAGATAAAGGAATCCAGAAAATATTAATTAAGCCCAGTAATAACAGTAAAAATGCGCTACCCCATAGCGCTGTAATACTATGTTGAAGTGTTTTTTCAAACCATAGCCTGGTTTGTACGGCTTTAATTAATGTCATTAAGGCATCAGTTTTCGACACTATGTTCATAGGCCAACCCCGGTTAGTAGTGTCGTATTAAACATCCACAGGAGGCTTGCAGAGATGGTCTGAATGCTGACGCGTACAGATATTTTCATGTTAGTGCTAAGTGGAAGGTTTTCTAGTAGTCGAACTGTTGTCAATAAAGCAATCGCAAGGATGCTAATAGAAAGTAAGCCGTAGAATATGGGCATGACATCAGAGCCACCGCTCAGCCAAACGACGCTTAGCAGAGGGGAGGGTGTCAGGATCAATATGACCAGGGAGATTATGTGGTGTTGCCATTTTTCACGCCAGCTAAACCATGGGATGATGATGGCAAAAATAAGAGCCTGTATTGATAATAATAAACGCATTCCATCATGGGTTATTTCTGCCCATGTTTTTACCGGCCAATATTCAATTAAATAAAAATTATCTTGTGTATGGACTGTTTGTGAAATAACCCAGACGATAATGGGCAGGCAATAAAAAAGGCTGCTATAGACGGCTAGCCCAGCATTGTAAGTATTCTTATAGGCGATATCACTGCTATTATTTTCGATATTATTTCTCATGAGACGGGTCGCTCTCTAATCAGTAACCAGCCATTTTCGTATGTATTGAGTTGTTGTAATTTGTTAAGGGTGTAAGGGATTAATAATGTTATTTCATTTTTGGGCAACAGAGCTTCGTAAAAGCTGGGAATCTTTTCTGGAAAAGAGAGACGGTTTTTATTTTGTGGAGACCACTGAATGCCGGGTGCTAACTTTGGTACAGCATAATAAGCGCTTTTCCAATGCAAATATCCAGGTGGAGATGTCTCGAAATTAGGGTTGCCCACTGTAGGTTTTCCGCCCAGAAAGGATAGGCTGAGAGGGGCCTGAAATTCAACGCTGCCTTGCCAGTAAAAGTCGTCTTGTGAAAACAGATGGGAGTTAAATTCAAGTTTGGCGATTTTATTGTTTGTTTTGTCATCGCCAAGGCTATTACCGTTAATAATGGTTTTTTGTTCTCTGGTTGATATTTGTACGTTACGCGGTAATCCTAATGAAAGTGGGAAAGAGATTCGAGTAAGCTGAGGGCCTGATCCGGAGCTTCGTAACAGCATTGAAAAGCGAGCGTGATGATCGCCATTATAGTTTTCTGTCCAATATAGGGCTTTAGTGTTGGAGGCTGTATTTGTTGATACAACGATGATAATTAGTGTAGTAAAAATTGGTATTGATACAATAAGTATAGGGTGCTGTCTTAGTCGTGAAAAAAATAACAGTAAGATAAAGTAGGTCAGGATTAAAGCACCCAGAGTATAAAATAGAGGTTGCCTGTTATCGTGAAAAAAATGGGCTAATTGATTTGCGTTTGGAAGGGGAGAAGGTGTTAGTTCTAGTGTATTCATAGCTCGGATAATAGCTTGCGAGTAGTTTTCAGCGACGACGAAAAATTGTCCGTTGCAACCGGCATTGTCAGATAAAATCGAAGCTGCTTGTTTGTTAAGGCCGACAACCACGACACGACCGCAGGCCTGTAAATATTTTTTCAACGCAAATAGTTGTTGTCTTTGTAGGCCAGAAATATTTTCAGCATCGATAATTAATGCATCTATGGTTTCGTAAGCCTGGGCATGGCGAGGTAGGGAGCTTATAGCCGGGCGTAAGACCTCAATTTTATTTGAAGCTAATAAATTGTTTTCAGATTCCGTGTTACCTGCGCTGAGAACAGCTAAAATAGGCCTGTCACGTGAATGCAGTTGTAAATCGGTGTTTGTAGTTGCTGATTGATGGGTTTGACTTTTTGCAGTTATTTCCAATTGTTTTAGTTTCAGGTTGCGCGCTGGCAGCCAAAGGTTGTGTACTATTCCAGCTTCTAAGGTAACTTTAATAATCGTAGGTGTTAATCCATTAAGTATTTCTATCTCAATAGCTCCACCTTGTTGAGATAACAGACTGATACCTATTTCTGTTGTGCTGCCGTGTCGACTATGCCCATCCCATGCTGTTGATACCTCAAGGTGGAGGTCTGCTTTGCTGTTTTGTGCGTAGCTTGCTGGCAGGCTTGTTATAAAAAGCGCTGTTATTATTGCAATGCTGTTGTTGCATAGTATTTTCATCACTGAATGTATCGGGTGGGTGATGGCTGTTGGATATATGATCTCAACTAAACATGATTTATCCTGTCCGCAAAGACTGTTCAGATAACCTGTCTTGATTTACCCATTGATATCTCCGGGTTATTTTACAAGCTGGGGCTAGTCTTTTATGACAAGGTTCAATGCAATGGCGCACCAGGCGGTGACCAGGTTTGGGTCGCCTTCCCACCATCGACGCGATTCTTTATTAACCCACGAACCATCTTTATCTTGCAGGCTAAGTAATTTTTCTGTTAGTTCGTTGCGCCAGTTATGTTTATTTCCTTTGCTGTCAGTAAAATCTTTTTCGCCGTAAGCAGACATGCTCTTGGCAAAAGCGTTGTAATAATAAAACAAGCCTTGTTTTCCTTTTGCACCAGGGTTGTTTTCTAATGTGTATTTGGATCGAATCCAGTTATAGGCAGATTGTACCCGTGGGTCGTTTTTATCAACGCCTGCATAGAGTAGGCTGATTAACCCTGCGTGCGTCATTGCGCCGTATGATTGTGCATCACCGTGTGGGCTGTAGCCCGGCATGTAGGTGAAGCCACCGTCATTACCGGCAAACTCCTGATCGTTGCTTTCGCTGCGGTTTTGACTGCGGCTGACAAAGATGAGCGCCTTTTCCCAAACAGGATCTTTCTTGTCGAGAGCAGTAGCTTTTAATGCTTCCAGTGCCATGTATTGATTGGAGAGGTCAGGGCGTTCGTCACCGCCATAACCAATTCCACCGTAGTATTTGTGTTCTCTGTCATAACCTTCCTGTTCATCAATTTGCAGGCCTTTTAGAAATTTCTGCCCATTTAAAATAGTCGCTTCATATTTTTTGTTGCCAGTAGCTTGAAGCGCGGTAATGGAAACGGCGGTATTGTAGTTTTTATTTTGATTTGATTCACCAATGGAGCCATCACGGTTGATGTGATAAAGAATAAATTCCAATGGTTTGGTAATAAATGCACCGTCACTTTCATTGTAACCGCGATGACTTTCTAGATAGGCGCGTAGTGCTAGTGCTGTAATGCCGGCAGATTTGGACCACGAACCATCTTCTTCCTGATGTTCGCGCAGAAAATGCAGGCCGCGATCAATAGCGCGTTGTGCTTTTTTTTTCAGAATCGGATCCATTGAAATTTCGTTTTTACTGGTCATTGCTGGCGATGAAGCTAGCAGAGAAAATACAGTTAATAAGATTGGAAAAAAACGTTGCATTTGTTGAGTCTCCTTTTGAATCTGTCTATTTTTATTTATGACGGCTATTTTTTTGAGCTGTAAATTTTAATTGTTTTTCTGCAATCAATAACAGGACAGATATACCCAGATAAACGATCAAATATGATACCCAGTGGGGGTAGTGGTAGCGTAAAGTGCCATAGGGTGTGTGAGTGTAAAACCACTGACTACGAAGATAATCATAGTCAAACATTGTAGATAGATAGCTGAGCGGGCTGATGGCGATAACGAAGCCTGGGCTATGGTTGCTGTCTTCTATCCATGTGCTGGCCCAAATAGGTGCTGTGGTGAGTGTTGTGATCATTAAAAAAACCAGTATCGGTGCCCTTGAATAAGCACTTGAAAAATTGCTCAAGCGGTTAATGAATCTAGTCAAACAGGACAGTAACAGACTGAAAATAATTACTGCAAAAGTGAGCCGTATTATTTGTGAAAAATTAATCTGGATATTGTTCGCAAATGTTAATACAACAAATCCAATGGCTAATAAACCTGTCCAAATTAAATTGATTGTTGATTTGGAACGGTGGTCGAAATATTTTCCGGGATAGAGCAGGTAACTACAGAAGACGGTACTAACGGCTAGAGTCAGTAGGATTACTTTAGTTGAAGTGTTTTCTGAATGAAAGAGGAAAGCCAGCGTCAGGCATTGACTTAAAATCAAAGTGAGTAAACAGCGCCCTATGAGTTCTTTTTCACTCGATAGTATTTTAGTTGACCATGATTGTGTTGTGGCAGTTGGCAATGTTATCCGCCTGCAATGTTTTTTGGTTCAGTCCGGTTTGAGTCAGGCGCTGATGTTTGCTGCAGGGAAAGGTGCTTGTAAGTATAGTTGAGCAGCATTTCAAATTGAGGGAAGAAGGCCATTTCGTCTACTTCGATAGGGTTCTTGAAAAAACTGGAGAGGTGATGCATAGGTCCAGATTCATTATGGCGTACTGCGAATTCGCTGAAGCGAATCATGTCCAGAATTAACGGTGCAGCCAGAATTGAATCACAGCCTTGCCAAGTAAATTGCATGGTCATCGGTACATCAAGAAAACCTTTGAAGTGAATCATGTCCCAGGCAGTTTTCCAGTCACCTAATGAAGGTACATAGTTAATGTTGACGTCATTGTGCAGCGGATAGCTAAGGATGTTTTGAAGAACATCAGCCTTGTTTTTAAGTTTACCTTCACACCTGTCGGGTTTGTTCAGATTTTTACCGTCATTGTTGCCGAGCATGTTAATGCCTTCCCAGCTCATGATATGTAAATTGCGCTTGAGAAACATTGGAGCCAGTGCTGTTTTTACCAGCGTTTCCCCCGTCTTCCCGTCATTGCCATAATGAGGCAGGTTATTTTGCTTGGCTAATTCTTGAAGGGCGGGGATGGATGCGCCACTGTTAGGCGTGAAATTGATATAGGAACAACCCTGTTGAAAGGCCGCATAGGCATGAAGCATGCTGGGTAATACAAGGTCTTTTCGATTGTTGCTGATGAGTTGTTCGAAGTTTTTTAATGATTCAAATTCGCATGCTTCTG
>Ga0316208_1000751_pt1 | contig 36075 bp, 28 predicted proteins | sample 3monopyrite_MG_FD_204944 | JGI IMG/M metagenome (GOLD analysis project Ga0316208, IMG submission 204944) | Microbial mat bacterial communities from mineral coupon in-situ incubated in ocean water Damariscotta River, Maine, United States -... | ecosystem: Environmental > Aquatic > Marine >...
GAGCCGGCGTCCAAATCCGAGAGGAGCAACCCGACGAGAAGGATCGGCGAAGGTTGGATCTGGGCCGAGTCAACGAGAGGTCAGGAAATTCGAGCGCTGTGAGCGGTCAACCTGAGGAATGGGAGCCCCGAGTGCGTCCGCCTGCACCTACTCCAGATGTCGATGGAGAAGCTCGGAAAGGCGTATCGCCTCAGGCGTGCGGCATCGAGTATTGCGGCTGCCAACACCCACCATGTCGCTTTCGAGAAGTCCGTTGCAGCCATCTTGAGTGCGAGGGGCCGTCAGATCTTCAGCGGGATGAAGCCAGGCACCGTTCGCTTCCTCAGGCTGCACCTTCGCGAGCTTGCCCGAGACATCGAGCGGTTGTGCCCCGCGGTCGACAAGGTCAACACTGCCTCGAACTCGGAGTATCCTTGGGAGAGCGGAGGACAGCTCTTCGTCCCCGTCGAGTATGAGTTCACAGAGATCACACGGCGCTTCAAGGGGACCAACGGGGTACGGATGATGAAGGTGATCGACGCCATCTTCGCAGACGCCTAGCTCCCTCGAAATCACAGGCCATGACGCCCATCTTCGCGGTGAAAAAGGATCCCTGACGGGTATCGTCCCGTTCCGGCTCTTTGCCACGATGCGGGCCTCCATCAGGTCGAAGGACCCGCACCGACAGCGGCGGGTCGACTACATCGAGTCCTTCAACACCGCCCTTGCCAAGCCGCTCCGCTGCACCTAAGAGCAACGCCGAGTAATCCACCACAGAGGCCGCGACCCATGGACTCCCTTTGGCCTGGGATGGGGGTGCAAAGTCAGTAGCTCTGCGAACCGCCACCACGGCATGCGGTCCAACTGCGCGCGACTCAAAGCCACACCCGTCGCCGGACTCGCCCTCGATGGCGCGCTCTGTGGCGGGCTCATCTGGTTCGGAGAGTGCGCGCTGATCGCCCTGATCGCGACCGATCTCGGGGGCCTATCCCTGCTCCGGGACCTCGCCCCGGCCCTGGCACGATGGGGCTTGATCTATGGGGCCATCGGCGCGGTGATCGGGCTCTCCGCCCGCTGGGGACGGGGGATTCCGCTGCTGATCTGGCTCGGACTCGCCGCTCTCGGACCCACCGCGGTCCTGCCGGCGTGGGTCTACTTCGGGCCCGTGCTCCTCGGCTGGGGGCTCGCTCTCGGCCTCCACCGGCTCTCCCTCCGAGGGCGCGCGGTCCTCGGCGCGGGGCTCGGCGCAGCCCTCGTCCTCGTCGCGATCCCGCCCCGCCCACCGCCCCGAGCGGGCAGGGTCCAAGACGCCCCTCATGTGCTGCTGATCGTCGCCGACTCCCTCCGGGCCGATCGACTCAGCCCCACCCTCACCCCCGAGATCTGGTCCATCGCCCAGCAGGGCCAGCGCTTCACCGCCGTCCGCTCCACCGCCTCGTGGACCCTGCCCGCCCACGCCAGCCTATTCACCGGGGTCCTGCCCTCCGAGCACGGCGCCCACGCGACCCACCCCCGGCTCGATGGCGAGCTCCCCACCCTGGCCGAGCGCTTCGCGGCCCGGGGCTACCGCACCGTGGGGCTGTCCGCCAACGCATGGGTGTCCGCGGGCACGGGTCTGGACCGGGGCTTCGACCGCTTCGACTTCCTCGGGGACCGCGGCATCGCCGAGCAGCTCCTCCTGGCCCGATGGGGAGGGCGTGAGGCAGATCTCGGAGGAGCGGCCATCACCCGCCAGGCCCAGCTCGAGCTCGAGCGAGCCAGCCGCGATGGGGTGCCGCTCTTCCTGTTCATCAACTACCTCGAGGCCCACGAACCCCTGGGCTCGATCCCCGGCGAGGACCCCAGCCTGGGCCGGCTGTGGATGCGCGATATGCCGCGCTTCTGGTGCGCCTGCGAGCGCGATGCAGGCGGGCTGGTCTGCGACCGGGGCCTGTACCGGGCCGATCCGGCGCGGGTCGCCGAGGTCATCCGCCGCTACGACGCCGGCGCCACCTATATCGACGCCCAGATCGGTGCGCTCCGCCAGACCCTGGTCCAGGCCGGCCAGTGGGACCAAAGCTGGCTGGTGTTCACCTCGGACCACGGCGAACAGCTCGGTGAAGACGGCCGACTCGGCCATATGGTCTGGCTCCAGCCCTCCCTCGTCGACATCCCCCTGGTGGTCCATGGACCCGGCCTTCCCGTGGGCATCGACTCGGACACCCGCTCCCTGATGGACCTGCCGGGCTGGCTGCTCGCCTCCACCGCCGGTACCCCTCCACCCCCTCCGGCCCCCGGGGCCATCGCCGAGTCCCATCCCCACGCCCGGTCCAAGCTCGACGCCTGGGGAGCCGCCTTCGGATGCGACTTCGCTCCCGCAGCGGTGCCCCGCCGCAGCGCCCAGCTCGACGGGGTCCGGGTGCTCCGCGAAGCCAACCAGATCTGGGCCGAAGCAAATGGAGCCCGCCGAGAGCCCACCCCAGCCGAGCGAGCCCGGGTCTCGGGCCCCTTCGACTCCGGCTCCGCCAAGGTGGATGCCCAGACCCGCCAGCAGCTCCGCGCCATCGGCTATGTCGAGTGAGCCCCGAACCGACGTTCAGGGTGCCGGGGGAGTTTCGGACTGCGGGCCGGTCCGCAAGGCGGCTTTGGCTCTTCGCGCTCCTTCAGGATCCTCCCGCACCATCGCATCGAGATCGATGATTCCGCGTTCATCGAGCTCGACAAGATACTCCCAACCCGGAGGCGGCACGCTGTCCTCCAGGGTCGTCTTCTGCCGTATCATCGGCGGGCCCGAATCCCATCCCCCACCATCCTCCTCCGCAATGAGGTGTCCCGCGGCAATCGAGTAGTCCGGCCCGGTGCGCGGACGATCCAAGCGATAGAAACCAAAACACAAGGGAGTGACTTCGTCGTAGTTCCCGACAAACCAAGTCCAGGTGTCCAGCTCTGGGACGAGCTCAAGAAGCGCCCGCGGCGTGGTGCGCGCCCCATCCAGATCCTGCAACTGCTCTCGACTGAGGTAGGGCCCCAAGCCCTCGCTGGCGGTCACCCCGAGACCCTCCGCTCTGAGTCCCCTCTCGATGAGCTTAGGCAGATCGATCCTACCGCCCGGGGCGAAAACACCCATGCGTAGCGCAGATGCCGGGAGCTGCCGTCCCGTACCCAACACCACCGAATGCTCCGTGAGGTCCACAGTCATGGGATGGTCGAGCAGAGAAGTATAGTCTTCCCAGTCGCCCTGCGGGTTCCTGACCGAGACGACTTGCACGACAAACCCCGGCCCCCGGCGCTGCACTCGGTACCGGGCATTCGCATCCGTGCGAAGGTAGCCCTCGATGACACCGACGGGATCCTCCGGAATTCCACGAGGCGGAAACTCCATCACAACCGAGACATCCGGTCCGGCTCTGCCTTCAAACACCACCGGCACCCGCCAGCGCTTACCCAGGAGGTTGAACAACCACTCCATGGACTTCATCTCGTAGTGCTTGCCTACGTATTCAGCCATCGGATCAGCCGCGACCGCCGACTGAGAGGGGGTGGATGCCTGGGCAAGAAGCGTGACGATCAGCAAGAGCATGGAGACCTCATGGAGTCGTGTCTGGGTGGCATGCGTCACCGGGGGAGATGTACTGACGTTGACCCTTGTTCCCAGTGGCACCCTCCCCGTTTCGTCCCGTGACGACCGAGAAGCTCTCGAACTTCCATACGATAGCGCGGGTAAGAGTCTGCCCGACAAGGTGGCTGGAGTACTCCCGCCACTCATCCCCAGCCAAGTCCGGACCATACGGGCGCGCCGCTTGGAACGGCAGCGGCGGATCCCGCGGCTCCGGGTCCTTCAGCTCCATACGTTGGGTGAGCGAAAACGAGCAGGAGTCCTCTCCGAGTATTCGGAGCATCTTGAAGTAGCTTTTCGCACATCCACAGGTATACCCCACCCAATCTTCCATCTGATTGACACCGATGCCGGCTGAGGCGGGCCGCGCCCACCATGTATGCCCAAATAGCTCCAGTGCCGGATCGATTGCAAGATCGGGATCCACCGGCATCCCCTCCATCGCGGTACTCAGACAAGTCGGCTGCGGCAATACCTTTTGGTTTTGCTTATACATCATATAGCATTCATCGACCTCCGTGGACGACGGCAAGCGCCGCTCACGTATGATGCGCTCGGTGAAGGTCGTACTGCCCCCAGGCGAAGATGTCGGGTACACCTCAAAAACAGCCAGTGGGCTCGGACTCTGGTCCGATGACTCTACGGCATATTCCGCCCCGTAGAACCCCTCTGATGCCGGATATACCCAAGTCCGCCTTTCGAGTTCACAGCTGGGATAGTAGTTGGGGAGAGTCCAGACATCCTCCCCGTTGGAGTAGATGGTTGACTTGGCCCTGGAGTGGGCATTCAACCAGCGGTCAGAATTGGCGTTCGGGTATGCGCCAGGCTGCCACGTGACGTCGAAGCTCTGCGATCCCTGATACGGTAGTTCGACCGTCATAGACGAGGGAGAGACAGGAAACGGTGGGAGCGACGTTCCGTGGCCTACGTTGCCGAGGAAGGTCAAATCGTAGGTGCAGTCCCCAAACCAATACGGTTGTGACGTATTGGTGAGCGTGATCGTCGTCGTGAACGCGGCTCCAGGTTCGGCTTTCACAGGCGGGGGATCAGCGAACGAAAGCGAGCAGGTGCAAGGGTAGCCGGCCGCCCGCGCCGAGCTGATCAAACCCCAGAAGAGCAGAAGGGCAGCGAGCAGCGAGCAGCGAGCAGCGAGCAGCGAGCAGCGAGCAGCGAGCAGCGAGCAATTCGGTCATCATTCCCCTCCCCGGGCACCAGTGTAGTGGGTCGATATCGTGAACGCAATATCGAACTTCGAAACGTGTAGTGTTTTCGAGTGAGCCCCTAAGACAGCGCCATCTCGAAGCCTGGATGCAGCGTCTCCAGCGGCCGATCCGCCCACTCGGTCTCTGGAAGATGCACGCCGTAGAGGGTCATCTCGGTGTGCTGGACCATGAACCCGCGAAACGCCCCACCCAGACGGGAGCCCCGGGGAACCAACGCGCTCATGAAGTGCAGCCCGGTGGGGCGCAGGTCGCGGTAGGCGGCGCGGAGCAGGTCCCGCAGCACCTCGGGGTCATCATCCACCACCTCGAGATGGGTGAGGAAGGCAAAGTCGAAGCAGCCGCCGGGCTGGGGCAAGGCCGGGTAGCGAAGCACCGCCGCACCCGCGTTGAAGAAGCGCTTCACCCACAGCATCTTGCCGTGATAACCCAGGACCCGCGTGCGCTTCACCGAGGCGGTATTCCACGGCGCCAGGCAGCCTGCGATCCGCCCGCTCCCATCCCGCGCCAGGTAGAAGTGGCCGATGTCGAACTCCGGCCAGTCCGCCAGCCGCCGCTGGAGCAGCCCATCCGAGAAGTCCTCGCCCAGCAGCCGCTGCTTGCCCCGTGCGGTCAGAAAAGCCTCGAGCTCAGCGAGGATCTCGGGACGGCCGCGCTCGATGGGCCGCCTCGGACCGCGGTGGGGCCGGGTGAACTGCACCGAGGTCATGGAGAACGGGGTCATCGGCCGGTAGGTGGGCTGTCGGCGTCGGACCGCACCGGGACCGGTGAGCACCTTGAGCGCAGCCTGGTTGTCATCGAAGACCACGGTGCTGAACAAGGTCGCGCCGTGCTCCTCTCGGAGGAACTCCAGCACGCTGCGATACACCGAGGCCAGAGAAGCCCCCCCACGAAAGCCCGGCCGAACCCTCAGATCGCAGGTGTAGCCCGTGGTGATTCGCTCGCCCTCGAACCACGCCGGCCTCAAGATCACCGAGGCGATGGCCGCGGCCCGCCCGTCGTGCTCCCGGGCCAGGAAGGTGTACGGCGTCCCATGATGCAGCCGAGACAGCGCGAAGAAGTCCGGGTCGCGCTCCTGGTTCACATCGAGCTCGCCCGACAGGTGGACCTCCTTGAACAGGGCGCAGATCTCGTCATTGTCGTCCGGACCCGCCACATCCAGCACAAAGGGCCGCGTCACGATCGGGAAGCTCACGAGGGCTCCGGGTAGTCGTCATAGGTGTTGCGATACCAGTCGCGGAGCGCCGGCAGCTTATCCCAGGCCACCTGGGGATGGATATGGTGCACCACGTGATAACCGATGTTGTGGGGCGCAAATAGCCAGCCCGTCCACAGATCCATATGGTGGTCGTGGGTGTTCCGGAAGATCGTCAGCACCCGACGGTCCGTGACCGGGGTGTAGGTGTGCTCCTGGAGCAGGCGCCACGCCGCCAGAGTGCCCGCGATGACCCCCGGCACCGCGTAGCCCCAGATCACCCAGCCCGGTCGCAGCAGGAACAGCCCCAGCACCCCGAGCTGCCAGGCGATCTGGCCCCACTCGGCCCAGGCGGCCGCCACCACCTCGGGCGCCCCCTGCAGCTCCTCTCCCGACCGGTCCTGAAGAAAAACCCGCGCATACAGGGGCTGGAGCGACGGAATCACCAAGGACAGCACCCCGAACCACGGCCGGATGGACCAGAAGGGCATCAGCAGCAGGCCCCGCGCCACATTCAGCCCGTAGCGCAGCCGGCTCTCGTCCACGCCGGGCTTGAAGTAGGGGTCGGTGGGCATGCCCGAGTCGCGGTGGTGCCGCATATGGTGGTAGCGCATCGCGTTCAGCGTGGTGGCCAGGGGGTAGCCGGACATCGCCTCGAGCAGTCGCACCTGAAAGCTCTTCTTGCGCAGAGGCATATGGGTGACATCGTGGAGCAGCACCCCGAGCGCGTGGATTCGGCTCGCGATGACCAGCGCCGGCAGCGGATAGGCCCACCATGGCGCCCAGATCGCGAGCCCAGCGGCCGCCATCCAGATCAGCCAATCCACCGCTGCCCAGGCGATCAGCTCGCCCACCACTGGCGTCCGCAGCAGCTCCGCCGGCGCATCGCCCCGTCGGATATGGGGCGATGGCGCTGCATCGAGAGCATCTTCGAGGACCTTCGCTGTCAGCTCCGTCGGTGGCACCGCTCAACTCCCCGGACCGCATAGAGTCCGGCGTCTTGGGACTCATCCTGTTCTAACCGAAGCGGGTTCGAGGGCGGCGGTTTTCCGGCCGCCCCCTGGCAGGCATCGGAGCAGGGGGCTCGAGCTCGGAGGCTCGGAGCAGGTTGGTCAAAAACACCTCTTGAAAATCGATTAGCACCGTAGCACCATGAATTTCGACTATTTTGTTGCGCCAACACAAAGGTCGGAATACGCGCTCAGCAGATTCTCATCTTTCGACTGGAGAAGAAATCATGCAATTCATGTTTCCACACCCCCCCGCGCCGTAGTGAAGACTAGTATTTTCGCCGCGATACTCGCACTCGGAGTCTTCACTCACATCGCAAGTGCGGCCGCGGCCCCACCAAATAGATGGGTAGACACCGCATTCGGCCACATCCGCTTGGGCACCGTGCTGGGAGTCTGCCATTCGGAATCCGTGTACATCGGCCGTATCGTTACAGCGACGGGCCGGAAGGAAACATGGTACCCCTCGAGCACCATGAAGCGCATCCGCGTGGTTACGGACTTCAAGTTCCAGGTCGAACGCTCCATAAAGGGCAAGAACGATCATTTTGAGTACCTGACCCTCATCGGAGGTTCGGTCCCGGGCATGACCATGAGGTCCGCGATGGATGACCGACTCCCCAAGGCAGTTCCAGGTCGACGCTACCTCATCGGCCAGAAGAAGGCTGGGGATGGAAGCAGCATCCTCAAGGCGGTCCTGAGGATCGACGACGACGCCACGCTGCCTTCACTGCGCGACATCCTCGCCGAGACCGACCACTGGAAGGAGGTGTACTGTGAGTAGTCGAATCTCAACGGTGCTCCTGTGCGGTCTCTTCGCGTGCAAAGGAGGCGTAGGCGAACCAGCAACCCCAGTGGCAACGTCTACGACGATCGCGAGAACAGGAAACAACATCGTCTCTACGATGTTCGAAGCAACCGACCCGGGCTGGATTCACGACGTGTCCACCGCCAGCGAAGAAGCAGCCCGCTACCTGTACAACTTCGGAGACCTGCCAGATGGCGTACCTCGTTGAATACCTCGGACTATCGGCCGCGCTCGTGGGGTGCGGCGGCAGCCCCGAGCTCGGCGGTAACGTACGTAGAATACTACAGGGCCTGGCGGGTCGAGAGCTGGTCGAGTGAGCCCTGTTCGGACAGCCAGGTTCAGATCGACTTCATGGATATTCGCAATCCATCCGGAACCGTCAGGGCGGGAGGCTACTCGATCGCCTACTGCAACCTGGGCGACTGAGCTGACCGCGGCAGCCCGCTCCCCTGCCGAATCGGTGCCCTCCACAAGGGCGCCGAGTCGGCAGGCACTATCGTCGAGAACGCCGGTTCGAGCGACGACGTGTAGCTCGCCACACGAGGAGCGAAGGACCAAGTTCTCGGCGAAATAGGCCGCCAAATCGGTGCCCTCCACAAGGGCGCCGAGTCGGCAGGCATATTTAGTCGAGAACGCCGGTTCGAGCGACGACGTGTAGCTCGCTACACGAGGAGCGAAGGACCAAGTTCTCGGCGAAATACGCCGCCAAATCGGTGCCCTCCACAAGGGCGCCGAGTCGGCAGGCATATTTAGTCGAGAACGCCGGTTCGAGCGACGACGTGTAGCTCGCTACACGAGGAGCGAAGGACCAAGTTCTCGGCGAAATAGGCCGCCGAATCGGTGCCCTAGTGGGAGCCCTTCTTGTGCCGCAAGGTCGAGCCATCGGCCAGGTGCTGGTTCCAGGTGACCGGCCCGAAGCCGTTGTCGACCTCGACCATCTGCACGCAGTCGGGCACCGGGCAGACGATCTGGCACAGGTTGCAGCCCACGCACTCGTCCTCGTCGACGATCGGCTGGATGCCGTTGGGATTGGGGTGGATGCACTGGTGGGCGCCGTCGTGGCAGGCCACCATGCACCGGTTGCAGCCGATGCAGGTGTCGGCGTTGATCTTGGCGACGATCTCGTAGTTGAGATCGAGGTTTCCCCAGTTGGAGTAGGACGGGATGGAGCGACCCACGAAGTCGTCCAGGCTGTTGAAGCTCTTGGCCTCCATCCAGGTCTCGAGGCCCTCGATCATATCCTCGACGATGCGGTAGCCCCGGAGCATGACCTCGGTGCAGACCTGGACCGAGGAGCTGCCGAGCAGCATGAACTCCACCGCGTCCTTCCAGTCGGTGATGCCCCCGATGCCCGAGATGGGGATATTGAAGCTGGGATCGCGGGAGAGGGCCGCGACCATATGCAGGGCGATGGGCCGCACCGCAGCGCCGCAGTAGCCCCCATTGGTGGAGTGGCCGTTGACCGTGGGCCGGGGCACCATCGTGTCGAGATCGACGCCGATGATGCTCTTGATGGTGTTGATCAGCGACACCCCATCGGCCCCGCCCGCCTGGGCAGCGAGCCCGTGTGGAATGATATTTCCGACGTTCGGAGTGAGCTTGACCAGCACCGGCACCGTGGCGAACTCCTTGGCCCACTCGGTGATGCGCTTGTTGACCGTGGGCTCCTGGCCCACCGCCGAGCCCATGCCGCGCTCGCACATGCCATGGGGACAGCCGAAGTTCAGCTCGAGCCCGTCTGCGCCGGCGTCTTCGGAGCGCTTGATGATCTCGCGCCACTCGTCCCGGGTCTCGACCATGAGGGAGACGATGACCGCGTGCTTGGGGTAGTGCTTCTTCACGTCCGCGATCTCGCGGAAGTTCACGTCCAGAGGGCGATCGGTGATGAGCTCGATATTGTTGAAGCCCACGCCGGCGTTGCCCTTCCAGCGGATGGCCCCGAAGCGGGAGCTGACGTTCTGGATGGGGGTGCCCAGGGTCTTCCACACCGCGCCGCCCCAGCCGGCATCGAAGGCGCGCTTGATCTGCTCGCCGGAGTTCGCCGGTGGCGCGCTGGCCAGCCAGAAGGGATTGGGGGAGATGATTCCCCCCGTGTTCGAGGTGAGATCGACGCTCATCAGTTGGCTCCCATCAGGTACGCATTCATTGCGATCGCGGCGTCGCGGCCCTCGGCCACTGCGTTCACGACCTCCTTTCCACCATTGCGACAGTCTCCACCGCAGTACACCCCGGGCCGACCCGTGGCGCCATCCTCGCCGGCGACCACCCGGCCCCACTCGACCTCGACCCCGGACAGATCGCTGACGAGCTCCCCGAGCTTGGCCTGGCCGATGGCGACCAGGACCAGATCGGCCGGCAGCACATGCTCGCTGCCCGGGATGGGCTTCTTGTCGGCGTCGACGGTCACACAGCGCACGCCGGTGACCCGGTCTCCCTCGACCTCGTAGCCAACGGGCTGGGTGCGCCAGACGCCCCGCACATTGTCGACCTTGGCCGCCTTCCACTCGTGGGAGTAGCCCGACATCCCCGACTCATCGCCGCGATAGACCATGCGCACATCGGCGACGCCGAGGCCGGCGAGCTCGCGCACCGCATCGACCGCGGTGTTGCCGCCCCCGAGCACCAGGGCGCGCTTCACACCGGAGAGATCGACTGGCCCGAGCTTGAAGGACTCGATGAACTCGACCGCGCCGTGGGCATTGGAGAGCCCCTCCTCGCCCCCGATGAACCGGTCCGGCCCCAGGCCAAAGCCCAAGAAGATCGCGTCGAACTCCGACTCGAGATCGCTCCAGGACACATCGGTGGGGATGGACACGCCGGTGCGGACCTCGATCCCGCCGATGCCCAGCACCCACTCGACCTCGGCCTCGGCCTGGTCTGCGCGGATCTTGTATGGGGCCACGCCGGTGATGTTCAGCCCGCCCACCACGTCGCGCTTGTCGAACAGGGTGACGGAGTGCCCGAGCTGACGAAGCTTGTGCGCCGCCGCCAGCGAAGCCGGCCCCGCGCCGATGCAGGCGACCTTCTTACCCGTGGGCTCGCCCGCCTCCGAGAAGCTCCAGCCTTCCTCGTAGGCCCGGTCCGTCGCAAAACGCTGGAGCTTGCCGATCTGGATGGGCGGGCTGTCCTCGCGGTTGTAGACGCAGTCGCCCACGCAGAGCACCTCGACCGGACACACCCGCGCGCAGGACATGCCCAGGATATTCGAGTCGAAGATCGTCTTGGCGCTACCCTTCAGGTTGCCCGTGGCGATCTTCCGGATGAAGGTCGGGATGTCGATGCCCGTGGGGCAGGCCTGGATGCACGGCGCATCGAAGCAGTACAGACACCGCTCGGACTCGGCGATGGCCTGTTGCAGCGAATACGCGGCCTTGTAGTCTTCGAAGACCGCCTCTGCGCGATCGTCCGGAACGCGACCCATGCTCTCCCTCCTACCTGGCTGGACCGCACCATACCAGTGCAGTAGCCTCGTGCAAGACGGGATTTTTTGGGGATCAGAAGCCGAGGTGGCTGAACCACACCCGGTCGGCTTCCTTGTCGTAGCGGAAGCGGATGGCGGTGGGCATCTGCTTGCCCTCGCACTTGATGTACCAGCGCACCTCCTGGCCCGACTCGATCTCGCCCTGGCGCTGGCTGACCTTGATCTTCTTGTCCGTGGACATACAGTTCTTGGCCTTGAGGGTGGCCTGCTTGAGCTGGTAGGCCTTGAACTCCTCGCGCGCCCGCGCCTCGGTGCAGCGGCTGGGATCGCAGTACTTGCCGATCCACCCATCGAGGTCTCCCGCCGAGGTCAGCTCGATGGTCTCGACGATGGCGGCGGTCACCTTCTCTTCGAGGGACAAGGCAGGTGCGGGGGCCGCCGGGGGCGCGGGGGCCGCCGGCTCTTCGGCGAACGCGGTACTGAATAGAGCGAGCATCGTCAGGGTCATGGCATCCTTCCTCATCCGCAAGACTACAGGGAATCCTCAATGTTGTTCTCCAACACCCGGCTCGGCGGGAAAGTCCACGATCTCCGAATCCGAGACGGGATCGTCATTCGCATCGCCCCAGCCGGCACTCTGGAGCCCGAGCCCGACGAAGAACAGCTCTCGGGCGGGTGGATCACGCCACCCATGGCAGAGCCCCATGTGCACCTCGACGCGGCGCTGCTCGGGGCGCGCATGCCCAACCGGTCCGGCACGCTGCGCGAGGGGATCGCCAACTGGTCCGTGCTGCGCGCCACCCTCACCGCCGAAGACGTGGCCGAGCGCGCCCTGCGCACCGCCGAGATGTACGCCGAGCGCGGCACCCTGTCGATCCGCACCCATGTCGACACCGGCAACCTCATGGCGGTCCAGACCCTGGTCGAGCTCAAGCCCACCCTCGCTGCACAGGGCATCCAGCTCGAGGTCGTCGCCTTTCCCCAGGAGGGCATCCTCCGCGCCCCGGACCGCCGCGCCCAGTGGGAGGCCGCCGTCGCCCTCGGAGTCGACTGCGTCGGGGCCATCCCCCACTTCGAGCGGACGACCGAGGAGGGCTGGGAGAGCGTGCGCCTCGCCTTCGATCTCGCCGACCAGCACGGGCTCAAGCTCGACTTCCACTGCGACGAGACCGACGATCCGCACTCCCGCAACCTCGAGGTGGTGTGCGCTCAGGCCATCGACCGGGGCTATGCCGGGCGGGTGGTGGCCGGGCACTGCACCGCGATGCACAGCTACAACCACCCCTATGCCGAAAAGGTCATGGAGCTCGTCGCCACCGCCGGGGTCCAGGTCGTGGCCAACCCCCTCGACAATGTCGTGCTCCAGGGCCGCTACGACCGCTACCCCAAGCGCCGGGGCATCACCCGGGTCGACGAGCTGTGGCGCTTTGGGTGCACCGTCGGCATCGGCCACGACAGCGTGCAGGACCCGTGGTACCGCCTGGGCCAGGCCCATATGCTCGACCCCGCCCAGATGCTCGTCCACGTCGGCCAGCTCACCGGAGAGCGCGAGATGGAGCGCGTGGTCGAGACGCTGTGGACCGAGAACCACCTGCCCTTCGGAGCCCTGCCCTCCATCACCGAGGGCGGCGCGGCGCGAATGCTCTGGTGGCCCGTGGATACCGCGGTCGCGCTGCTGATCGAGCGGCCCCTGCCCCGGGTCTTCCGCGGCTGACTCAGCCCTCGTCGCCGACCAGACGCGCTGCCAGGCCACCGAGCACCGGCAGCCGGATGTCTTTCTCCATCGCCGAGGCCAGGGTCATGCCCATCAGCGCGACGATACCGGCGAAGCTGTCGGCGATGGCGATGATTCCGAACAGGATCTCGCCGCCGATGCCCACGAACATCATCAGCGCACCCAGCTCCTCGGAGATGCCCGAGAGCATGGCCCCGATCAGGATGAAGACCATGGGCGTGACGAACATGAGAACCAGAAAGAGCACCGTGGAGCCGATCCAGGTAGCGGTGAGCAGCAGGGACTGCGCAGCATGTCGCCGCACGAAGCCGTGCTCCTTGGGCTCGGAGACCAGGAAGACTATGGAGCCGAAGAAGTGCACATACATCAGCGGCATGTAGCAGATCGCCGCCGCGAGGTGGGGTTTGAGGCTGCCGGTCTTGGTCAGAGGAAGGTCTTCAGGCATGGGGGTCGGTTAACCGGCTCCGCAGAAGCGGGGAAGATCAGATGGATCCGATGACCTGGAAGATCGTAGGCCTGGTACTCTACCTCGGCGTGTTGCTGGGCATCGGAGCCGTCGCATCGCGCAAGATGGACGACGTAAGCGACTACTTCGCAGCGGGGAAGAAGCTCGGTTTCTGGAGCGTCGCTTTCTCTGCCCGGGCCACCGGCGAGAGCGCCTGGCTACTGCTCGGGCTCACCGGAATGGGCGCGGCTGTGGGGGTCCGGGGCTTCTGGGTCGTGCTCGGCGAGATCCTCGGTGTGGTCGGCGCCTGGCTGCTCATGGCCAAGCGCTTCAACCGCCTCACCCACCGCTACGGCAGCCTCACCATCCCCGACTACCTCGAGAGCCGCTTCCGCGACTCCTCCCAGACCCTGCGGATCATCAGCGCCGTGGCCCTGGTCCTCTTCGTGAGCATCTACGTCTCCGCCCAGATCGACGCGACCGGCACCGCCTTCGAGAGCTTCCTCGGCATCGACTACTTCGTGGGCATCGCCATCGGCTTCGGCGTGGTGATGGCCTACTCCGTCACCGGGGGCTTCAAGGCCGTCGTGTGGTCCGATGTATTCCAGGGCACCCTCATGTTCGCAGGGCTGGTCGGGCTGCCCATCGTCGCTTTCTTCGCTACCGGTGGGCTATCTCCCTGGCTCTCCGGGCTCTCCGCGATCGACCCCAGCCTGCTCACCCTGGACGGGGGCAAGGGCTGGGACGTAGAGACGATCTTCGGCACCCTGGGACTGGCCCTGATCGGCCTCGGTTTTATGGGCTCTCCACAGATCTTCGCCCGCTTCCTCGCCCTCGAGGACGATCGGGAGGTCGGCAAGGGGGCGGCCGTAGCCTTCGTGTGGACCCTGCTCGCCGACAGCGGAGCCGTGCTCACCGGAATGTTCGGGCGCTTCCTGCTCGACTCACCCGGCCAACAGATGGTCTCCACCGACACGGTGCCCGGCCTGCTCGGCAAGGGGGGCCAGGAGGTCCTGCCGCTGCTGGTCGAGCACCTGCTCCCCGCCGCCCTCGTCGGGCTGTTCATCGCCATCGTGCTCTCCGCCATCATGAGCACCGTCGACTCCCTGCTCGTCCTCGCCAGCTCCGCTGCGGTCCGCGATGTCTACCAACAGGTGCTCAACCCCGACCTCGAGGACGACCAGCTCGTCGGGCTCTCCCGCATGGCCACCCTCGGTCTGGGCTTGTTCTCCCTGGCGGTCGCGGTCAGCGTCGCCCTCCTGGTCCCCGGGCGCACCATCTTCTGGTTCGTCATCTTCGGCTGGTCCGGCATCGCCGCCACCTTCTGCCCGGTGATGATCCTGTCGCTGTACTGGGGCCGCTACACCCGAGATGGCGCAATCGCCTCCATGGTCACGGGGTTCTTATGCGTCCCGCTGTTCAAGTTCGTCGTGCCCGCCATCCCCACGGTCGGACCCCTCATCGCCCCCCTCGAAGAGCTCACCCCCGCCTTCGCCCTGGCGATATTGGTGGGCATCGGCGTCAGCCTGCTGGGCGAGCCCCCCGACGTCGAAGCCGAGCTGCGGGAGGCCGCCGAGTAGGAAAAGCAGGTCGAGTCAATGATCCCGTCGGTCGAAGAACAGCTTGATGGAAGCCTCATCTTCCGTACCCGGATCGAAGGTGATCGTACAGGTCGACAGGTGGTCATCCGCCTCGTCGGGATCGCAGATGAAGCTGTCGGCATCGAAGTCACCGGTGACCTCGAAACGGCCGTCCACTTCGGCCCATTCATAGGGACCATCGGTGTTGAGACTCTCCGGAGCACCACTGCTGTACATCGTGAGACTCTTCAGCTCCAGAGTGGTCGGGCCGACCTCCATGTACACCGTGTCTATGGTGTCTCCTTCGACCAAGGGGTACACGATCGTCGAATTGAGGGTCGGATCACTCGGAACGGTGGATTCCGCGCGAAGCGCGTCCCAGGTAGACTCGAACTGGAAGCCACTGCAGCCACTGCTGGCTATGGATGCTAGAACGATCGGGATCGAGAAGGAACGAGATGTCATCGAGGTCTCCTTTTGGACCTGACTAGCCCCACCGCGCCCCAAACTCGGGAGCATGTCGGAATCTGTCTGATTGCGATCGAAGGAACGATCCCACGGGTCTTCCAAGGAGTCTGAGTTGAGCCCGCCAATGCCTGAGAATGACACGATCTGGTTGGAGGCCTGTCGGGTGGACCTTCGACGCCGTCGTGTACATTTCCGGAATCGCGAGGAGCGAATCTCGGGACGGGAGGCTGAGCTACTCGCCTATCTCGCCGCGAGATCCGGGAGCCTGGTTAGCCGGGAACAGATCGAACGGGACATCTGGAGCATGGCAGCCAATGTGGTCTCGGATGCCGTCCCCGCGACGATCCGCAGGCTACGCCGGCGAATCGAACGCGATCCCACCAACCCCGATTCTCTCCTCACCGAGTATGGGCGAGGTTGGCGACTGATCTTGGCGAAACCCTCGCCCGAATCCACTCCAACCCGTCCTCTATTCGGGAGGAAGCTCGAGATCGAAGCGATCCATTCTCGCTGGAGAGATACCCGCCTTCAGACCCTGGTCGGCCCGGGTGGTGTGGGAAAGACGGCTCTCGCCCACGTGGTCTCTCCCCGCGGAACCGTGTTTATCGATCTGTCATCCGCCTACGACGAATCCGGGGTGCTTCAGGCTATTCGGGCTGTCTTTCCACGCCTCCACCTCGGAACCGAAGACAAAGAATCGCTCCGCACCCTTGTCGCTCGTCGCATGCAGGGTGCCCCACTGGTGGTATTCGACAACGCAGATACCGCTATCGACATCATCTTGCCGTGGATCCAGGCCCTCGGGGATCTGAATATTCTCGTCACCTCCCGGATCCCCATGGGGACCGCCGAGGAATACATCCTACAGGTCGCCTCCCTGAACCCATCCGCAGCGATGGCGCTGTTTCGGCACCGATACCAGCAGGCCGGGGGGACGGCCCCCCTCGATGAGTCCGCCCTGTTGGCTGTTGTTCAGAGCATCGACTGCCTCCCCCTCGCCCTCGAGCTGGTCGCGCCCCGAGCCGTGATCCTCTCCCTCGATGATCTCATGCGCGATCTACATGCTCGTATCGACGCCATTCCTACCCTGGCCGGTACCCACCGCCACCGCGGAATTCGGCCCTGTCTTCAGTCGAGCTGGGATCGGCTGACACCCGAACTCGGCTTGACCATGGGGGCCATCAGCCTATTCAGCGCCGAGTTCGAGCTGGCCGACGCCGAGGCTCTCACGGGTCACTCCTGCCTGGAGTCCATCGAACAGCTGGTCAGGCAGAGCATGGTGAATATCGTGCGGCCAGGTCGGTTCAGACTCCTGGCTCTGGTGCGGGCCTACGGGCTGGAACAAGCTGAAGAGCACTATCGCGCCGCTCACACCCAATGGGTGCTTGGCCGTCTACGGCAGCTGGGCTTCGGCCGCACGCGCTCAGCCGGACTCAATGCCCTGCTCCCCGATCTACTCGCATGCGTCACCCACGAGACCGACGAGCAGGCCATCGTCGAAGCGGCTCTAGGCGCGAGAGACGCCGATTGGCTGGCTGGCATCAACGCTCGCTCGACCGTGCTTCGCGATGCTCTCAAGCGAGTCCAGCTCCCTTCCTCCATCGCCCGGCTCACCCTACAACTGGCCTACGATGCCACCTTGTACGACCCTCGATACTCCATCGAGCTTCTCGAGAGCTGCCCAGAGCACTCGTACTCGCTGCTCGAGCTGGAGATTCGGTCGCGCGGATGTATTCTGGGCTTCTCAGGTCCGGTGGATGTCGACCACTGGAGGCGCTGCATCGAGGAAGAGTCAGATCTTCAATCCAAAGCCCGAACTCTGAACCAACTCGCCTGCCACCTACGCTCGAGCCTGGACTACGAAGGCGCCTACTCGGCCGCCGTACGAGCTCTCGAAGCCACCAGAAAAAGTGGAAATATCGCAGAAGAGGCCTATGCACTTCAACAGTTGGCGAGCGCCTGCGTCGGGCTCGGCGAAATCGATCGCGCCATATCCTTCTCCAGGCGCTCACTGGAGACCGCAAGAAACTCTGGTTTCTACGCTACGATTATCCAAAGTGAGAGCCAGTTCGCTACCATCTGCGCAGCCTTGGATCGGGACCTCGCCGACGAAATCTTCGGTGACGTGGCCAGGAAACTCATGGCGCAGGGTCTCCTCCAGCCCGCCGCACACTTCACCGGAAACCGCGGCGTCAATGCATGGCTCAATGGAGACAAAGAGCGGTGTCTGACTCTGCTCGACCGGCTCGACTTCCAGCTGCTCCAACCCTCGACTCGATCCTACTTCGGTGCATTCCGCGAGGTAGCCCGCCATGAGTTCGAGCTCACCGATGGCGCAAGGCTAAGACAGAGTCTCTCTGACCTCGCGCGCACAGGAAGACCCGCTCTTGCAGAGCTCTTGGCGATCTGTACCCTCCCCGAAGACACCCACCGCACGGTCGACGAGATTCTCGCGCCATTCGGAGACGCCACCCTCCGCGCCGACCTGACCAGCGCGAGAGAGATCGCCCGGAAGGCCGCCGAGTAGGCCCTACCCGAACAACCGGTCCGGAATATCCAGCGCCCGGTCGATGATCTCGAAGCCCTCGGCGAGCTGCTCATCGGTGATGCACAGGGGCGGGTTGCACATGAAGCTCCCCCAGCGCACAAAGGTGAACATCCCGTTGTCGCGGAAGAACCGAGCCATCTCAGCCATCGCCGGATGGGAGCCATTGTAGGGGGCGATGCGCTCTCCGCCGGGTTTCTGCACGTCGATCATGCCAAACAGGCCGATATTGCGATGGCCCCGCACCGACGGGTGTTTTGCAGCCAGGCGCTCCATATGGGCCGTCATCACCGGGCCCAGGCGCGCCGCGTTCTCGATGAAGCCCTCCTCGATGAGCACATTCACCGCCGCCAGGGCCGTGCCCAGACAGAGCGCGTGGGAGTTGTAGGTCAGCCCACCCCAGAACACATTCTCGCGGAAATGCTGGGCGATGGGATCGCTCACCGCCATCGCGCCCAGGGGGATGTAGGAGCTGGTGAGGCCCTTGGCCATGGTGACGATATCCGGCACGATATCCCCGTGCTCGAAGGCCATCAGCTTGCCCGTACGACCAAAGCCCGCCATCACCTCGTCGCAGACCAGCAGGATGCCGTACTTGTCGAGCAAGGCCCGCAGCCCCTTGAGATAGCCCTTAGGAGGCGGGAGGATGCCATTGGTGCCCGTCACCGTCTCGATCCACATCGCCGCGATGGAGTCCGGCCCCTCGTACTGGATGACCTCTTCGAGGTAGATCAGGTTGTTCTTGGTGATCTCCTCTTCGGTATCCCCCCACGAGAAGCTGTACGGCCACGGGTCCATCACATGGACAAAGCCCGGAGAGCCGGGCTCGTTGTGGATACGCCGGGGGTCGCCCGTGAGCTGCATCGTGGCATTGGTCGCCCCATGGTAGCTGCGGTAGCGCGACAGGATCTTGAACTTGCCCGTGTACTGCCGCACCGCCTTGATCGCGTTCTCGTTGGCCTCGGCGCCGCTCAAACAGAAGAAGAAGGTGTTGAGATTGCCGGGCATGATCTCGGCCAGACGCTTGCCCAGCTTGGCCCGCGCCTCGGTCGCCGATCCCGGGAAGGTGTAGATCAGCTTGTTGGCCTGCTCGGTGAGCGCGGCGATGACCTTGGGGTGGCCATGGCCGATATTCACCGACATCAGCTGGCTGTTGAAGTCGAGCCACTTCTGGCCTTCGGGACCGTATAGATACACGCCCTGGGCGCGCTCGATGGGCAGCGGATCGACCTTGCCCGTCGCAGTCCATGTGTACAGCGTGTGCTCGAGGCACGCCTTGATCATCTCATCCTGGTTCACCGCTCACCTCCGGGGGGCGCACTCTATCAGGAGCGCGCCCCGAAGAGGATCAGGACATCCAGGTCTGGTCTTGCTGGAGCGCCCACTTGCTGGTGATCTTGCGAACCCGGGTCCAGAAGCGGTACCCGTCCCAGCCGGTGATATTGCCCTGGCCGAACTTGCTGTCGTTCCAGCCGCCGAAGCCGAAGGGCTCCCGGGGCACGGGCACGCCGATATTCACGCCACACATACCGGCCTCGACCCGACCCATCACCCGCCGAGCGACCTCGCCCGAGGTGGTGTAGACCGCGCTCGCGTTGCCATAGGGGTTGCTATTCTCCATCTTGATCGCATCGTCGAGGGTGTCGACGTGGACGATGGAGAGCACCGGCCCGAAGATCTCCTCGGTGGCGGCGGGGTGGTCTGCGGGCACGCCATCCAGCACGGTGGGGCCGACCCAGTAGCCCTCGTCACCGCCGCGCTGACCGCGCCCATCGATGAGCACCTTGGCACCCGCCTTCTCGGCGGCCTCGATGTAGCCCGTGATCCGCTCGATGCTCTCGGCGTTGGTGATGGCGCCCATATCGGTGCCGGTGACCATCTTCTGGGCCCGCTCGACGACCGCGTCGATGATCGGCTGCACATCCCCCACAGCGACCATGACCGCCGCCGCCATGCACCGCTGACCCGCGCAGCCGGTAAAGCTCGCGAGCACATTGTCCGCCGTCAGCTCGAGGTCCGCGTCGGGGACCACGATCAGGTGGTTCTTGGCGCCGCCGAGGCAGAGCATCCGCTTGCCGGTCTGGGCTCCGCGGCCGTAGACCAGCTTGGCGACCCGGGTCGAGCCCACGAAGGCCATCGCGTCGATCCCCTCGTGGTCGCACAGGGCTTCCACCACGTCCTTTCCGCCGTTGACGATGTTGAAGATGCCCTTGGGAAGGCCGGCCTCCTCGAACATCTCCGCGAGGCGGATCATCGACATCGGCACCTGCTCCGACGGCTTGAGCACGAAGGCATTGCCCGCGACGATGGCCTGGGGAAGCATCCACAGCGGCACCATGATCGGGAAGTTGAACGGGGTCACCCCCGCCACCACACCGATGGACTCGTAGCGCAGCTCGCAGGACACGCCCCGGCTGACCTCGAGCTGGGTGCCCGCGGCGAGGTTGGGCAGGCTGCAGCCGTACTCCACACACTCGATGGCCTTGAGGACCTCGGCCTTGGACTCCGAGTAGGTCTTGCCATTCTCGTGGGAGACCAACCAGGTGAGCTCTTCGAGATGCTGGTGCATGATCTGGCGCAGATTGTAGAACACATAGGCCCGCTCGCGCACGGGGAGGTCGGCCCAGGCGGGCTGAGCAGCCTTGGCCGCGCGCACCGCCGCGTCGACCTCGTCCGCGCCGCCGTAGTGGACCTTGCCCATGGGCTTGCCGAAGCGGGGGTTGATCACATCGTGGGCCTCACCGCTGTGAGTCCACTCGCCGCCGATGTAGTGACCGGCATCGCGGTAGAGCATGAAGTCGTAGGATAGTGCAGCGAATGTCATGTTCCCTCCTGGGGAGCGAGCGATCCGTACGGGAAGAGCTTCATGGCGATGATGTACAGGATCATGCCGATGAAGAACCCGACGAACCAAGCCTGTTGGTAGATGAGGTCGAAGACGCCCCAGCCTGGGGTGGTAGCCCCCAGCGCGGCGTGCAAAAAGCCCGGAAGGCAGGGAAGAACGCCCAGCACGAACACCACCAGCGCGGTGGGGTTGAAGCCCGACAGGTAGCGATAGCGCCCGTCTCGGCGGTACAGATCGTCCAGATCGAGCTCGGTGCGCCGGAGCAGGAAGTAGTCCGCCACCAGGATCCCGGTCACCGGGCCCAGCAGCGTGCCGATACCCCCCAGCCAGACGAAGATGTAGCCATTGGGGTCCTCGAAGAGCTTCCACGGCAGCATCGCGATGCCCACCAGGCCGGTCACCAGCCCGCCCATCCGAAAGCTCACCTTGGACGGGGCGAGGTTGATCAGCGCGTTCGCCGGAGACACCACATTCGCGGCGATATTCGTCGACAGGGTCGCCACCGCGAGGCCGAACATCGCCACCATCGCCGCCAGAGCCGCGCCCACCCCGCTACCGCCCTGGGCAAAACGCCCGACCAGATCGATGGGATTGGAGAGGGTCTCCCCGAAGATGCCCGCAGTCGCGCTGGTGACCGCGACCCCGATGAAGGCGAACAGGGTCATGGTGGTGGGCAGACCCAGGGCCTGACCGAGCACCTGATCCCGCTGGGACTTGGCGTAGCGGGTGAAGTCGGGGATGTTGAGCGCGAGGGTGGCCCAGAAGCCCACCATTCCCGTGAGCGAGGGCAGGAAGACCGACCAGAACTGGCCCTCCTGGGCCCCACCCGGACCGAACTGGCTGGGCTGGGAGAAGGCATCCCCAAAGCCCCCCGCGGCGAAGTAGGCCCACACCACCAGGGCCAGGCTCATGATCAGCAACAGCGGAGCCGCCAGGGTCTCGAGCACCCGGATGCTCTCGATCCCCCGCCAGATGATGGCCATCTGTACCAGCCAGAACAGCAGAAAACAGCCCAGCTCGGCCGGGTTGATCCCGATGACCAGATCCGCCGCACCCGGGGTGGCCCAGCCCACCGCCAACAGCAGCTGGTAGATCGCCGAGCCCCCGACCCAGGTGTTGATCCCGAACCACCCGCAGGCCACCAGCCCACGAATCAGCGACGGAATATTGGCGCCGAAGATGCCAAAGCTGGCCCGGGCCAACACCGGGAAAGGCACCCCGTATTTGGTGCCCGGGTGCCCATTGAGCACCATCGGCACCAGCACGATGAGATTGCCGAGCATCACCGTGAAGATGGCCTGCCACGCGCTCATCCCGGCCTGAACCAGCCCACCCGCGAGGGTGTAGGCGGGCACACAGACCACCATGCCGACCCATAGGCTGGCCATATTCAGCACAGACCAGTGCCGCTCATCCTCCCGAGTGGGGCGGATGTCGTCGTTGATGAGCGCCGGGTCGGCCTGCATCTACTTGGCCGGGGTGGGCGAAGTGCGCTGCACCGGCGTGGGCTGGTCTACAGAGTTGCGGAGCATCTGGTTGTGCCAGAACGGCGAGAAGCAGGGCCGGTTCACATAGCGGCCGGTGCCGCGCTCCGTGCGCAGATCGCCGTCATGCCACACGATGCGGCCCCGAGAGAGCGTGGTGCGGGCGTTGCCGATCACCTCCATTCCCTCGTAGATATTGAAGTCGATGTTCTGGTGGTGGGTCTTGGCCGAGATCGTACGCGAGGCCTCGGGGTCCCAGATCACGATATCCGCGTCCGCGCCGACCTCCATCGAGCCCTTCTTGGGGTGGATGTTGAAGATCTGGGCCGTGTTCGTCGAGGTGATCTTCACGAACTCGCTGCGGGTGAGCTTGCCCGTGCGCACTCCGTGGTGCCAGAGCACGCTCATCCGGTCCTCGACCCCACCGGTGCCGTTGGGGATCTTGCGGAAATCATCCACGCCCATCTGCTTCTGCGGCGTGCAGAAGCAGCAGTGGTCGGTGGCGGTGGTCTGGAGCATGCCCGACTGGAGCCCCCGCCACAGCGCCGCCTGGTGCTCTTTGGCCCGGAATGGCGGGCTCATCACGTAGTGGGCGGCCGCGTTCCAGTCCTCGTTGAGGTACACGCTGTCGTCGATGACCAGGTGCTGAGCCAGAACCTCGGCGAATACGCGCTGCCCCTCCAGACGGGCCCGGGTGACCGCCTCGAGGGCGTCGATGCAGCTGGTGTGGACCAGGTAGAGCGGCACCCCCAGCACCTCGGCGATGCGGATCGCGCGGTTGGCGGCCTCGCCCTCGACCTCTGGGGGCCGAGACAGCGGGTGCCCCTCCGGGCCCGTGAAGCCGCGCTCGAAGACCTCCTGCTGGAGCCGGTACACCAGGTCGCCGTTCTCGGCGTGGACCGTGCACAGCGCGCCGAGCTCCCGAGCCCGGCTGAAGCTGTTCACCAGGACCTCGTCGTCGCACATGATGGCGCCCTTGTAGGCCATGAAGTGCTTGAAGCTGTTGACCCCGTGCTCCCGGGTGAGCGTACCCATCTCCTCGCGCACGCTGTCATCCCACCAGGTGATCGCCACATGGAAGCTGTAGTCACAGGCCGCCTTCTCAGACCAGGAGCGCCAATCCGCGAAGGCCGCCAGCGGGCTCTGCTGGGGGGCAGGGATCACAAAATCGATGCACATCGTCGTGCCACCCGCCGCCGCCGCGCTCGTGCCCGTGAAGAAGTCTTCCGAGGCCACCGTGCCCATGAAGGGCAGCTCCATATGGGTGTGGGGGTCGATGCCGCCGGGCATCACGTAGCAGCCCGAGGCGTCGACCACCTCGGCCCCGTTCGCATCGAGGTCCGGTCCAAGCGCGAGGATCGTCTCGCCCTGCACCAGGACATCTGCTCTGAACTCGCGCTCTGCGGTCACCACGGTGCCGCCCTTGATCAGGATCGCCATACCCAAAAACCTCCACGCTTCGACCGGCACTTGCGCCCGGTCCCTGCTGGCCGCCGCCTATCTCGTGGTAGACCTGCGGGCCACGGGTGATCTCGAGGAGCACATGCCGCATCCACACCTGGGCTTCCGCTTTGTCGAAGAGGACGACTGGGCCGTCCTGCACGGTCCCGCCCACGACCAACCGCCCGATCCCCACGTCCTGGTGCTCGCCACCGCCGATCGGGTCTTCCTCCAGGGCGTGCTCACCGGCATCTCAGCGCGCTCGGACTGCGTCTCAGCCCGCTACCGCCTCGACCCCGCCCGGGGTGTCCATCGCGCCGAGGCCCGCTTCGATTCAGAGCATGGCGCAGGGGAGCTCGCCATCCACCTCAAGGACCGCGGCTTCCGCCTCCTGCTCCACCCCGTCATCCTCGACGAGGCCTGGTGGGCGCCGTTCCGCGACGGCCCCATTCCCCCAGACCACCTATGGACGCTTCCTCTGGGCGAGGCCCTGGCGGAACAGACCTTCCACGGAGCCCCGAGCTGGCCCTGGGCAGAGGGCCGGGCCTATACCGAGGACGGCACCAGCCACCTGCCCCATGTCAAGATCTGCGTCGCGAGCTGGGATCGCCAACGCATGGACTCCGTGCTCACCGCCCTCGCCCAGCACCCCCGCTGCTTCGGGGTGAAGAGCAACCACCCGCTGAGCCAGGACACCAGCTTCCTCGGCCGCGCGGTCTTCCTGGACGAACAGACCACGGGCTGGGTGGCCCGGCAGCTCCAGGAGCTGTGCCCGGATGTGGTGCCGGTGGTTCAGGATGATGCCTGGTTCAAGGGGTTTCGGAAGCGGCGCTCTTAGTTCTGGAGGTACCCGAGGACCATGGCACACAGCTCCTCGAGCACGGCCTCGGGTACGACATCGGTGTCGACGAGGAGCTCGTGGGTGACCGACTCCACGGCGATATTGAGCACGAAGGCCGCGGCGTCCAGATCCTGCGGAGCGATCTCCTCCCGACGGGCATGAAGCCACGCCCGGATGATGGCGGTGATGCGAGCCCTGGCCTCGTGAAACTGGGAGCTGGCGAGGTGGTGGGCCTGGTGGTCGAGGGCGAGGTGGAGCGCAGGCTCGAGGCGGTGGGCCGCGATGAGTCCCTCGATGGTGGCACGCACTGCGGCCTCGAGAGGGACATCGGCGAGCTCTGCGGCGAGTCCGCTCAACAGGGCCGAGACGCGCTCGAGGTGCCGGTCGACCACGGCGAGAATGAGCGCCTCCTTGTTCGGAAAGTACTGGTACAGCGAGCCCACGGAGACCCCGGCGACTTCGGCGATGCGGTTGGTGGTCACCCCGGCCAGGCCGCCCTCGACGAGAATACGAGCAGTCGCCTCGATCAGGGCATCCACGGTAGCCCGGGAGCGGCTCTGTCGCGGAGATTTGCGTGGTTGTACCGGAATGATTTTCGCCACAGTAGCTCCAGGAGGACAATGCGAGTGGAATACGAGTAATACCTCGCATTAGCTTGATCTCCAAGGAGGTTCCTATGTCGATCGTCGCCATCGAGTCCAAGAACAGCTCGAGGATCGTGCGGATGCCGGGCAACCCGGTGCAGCGCTTGGCCCGCTGGTTCGCCGACCCCCTCGCCGAGCTGCTGGTGGCCCAACAGCTCGGGGATGTGGTGGTGTCCAATCTCGGGGCCTCGGAGATGTGGCAGCTATTCCACCCCACCCACATCGAGCGAGTGCTGGTGCGAAACGCCGCGAACTATACCAAGGACACCCATGGCTACCGAGCCATGCGCTTGGCCCTGGGTGACGGTCTGCTGACGAGCCAAGGGGAGTCCTGGAAGCGTCAGCGTCGCATCGCCAACCCCGCCTTCCATCGGAACGCCATCGAGGCGATGGGCCGCTCGATGGTGGAGTGCGCCGAGGATCTGGCCACCGACTGGGCACAGAGCGACGGCACCGAACGCGACGTGGCCCACGATATGATGGCGGTCACCCTTCGCATCGCCGGCCGCACCTTCTTCTCGGTCGATGTTCACGGGGGGGAGGCGGAGCGCATCGGCATGGCGACGGCCAATCTCGTGCGGCAGTTCCTGTTCCATATGTCCTTCCCCTTCCCGCGACCCGAGTACCTGCCGACCCCGGGGAACTACGCATTCTGGCAGGCCAAGCGCACCCTGGATGCCGATGTGTACCGCATGCTCCGGGAGCGTCGCGCCCTGTCCGAATCCGAGCAGCCCCACGACCTGATGTCGCTATTCCTCGGAACCCGGGACGAAGAGACCGGCCAGGCCATGACCGACGAGCAGCTCCGAGACGAGCTGGTGACGATGCTGGTCGCGGGCCACGAGACGACAGCCAACGCCCTGGCGTGGACACTTCATCTGCTCGCAGAGCACCCCGTCGAGCTCGCTCGGGTGCAGGCGGAGCTCGATCAGGTGCTCGGCGGACGCGCTCCCACGGCCGCAGACGTCCGGGCGCTTCCGCTGCTGGGTCGCGCCATCGACGAGAGCATCCGGCTCTACCCCCCAGCCTGGCTCCACGCACGTCGCACCCAGGTCGATGACAGCTTCGATGGGGTCACCATCCCAGCCGGGGCCATCGTCATCCTACCCCAGTACGCGGTGCATCGGGACGAGCGCTGGTGGTCGGATCCCGAGTCCTTCGACCCGGATCGCTTCTCGCCCGAGCGATCAGAGGGTCGCCCGCGGTTCGCATACTTCCCGTTCAGCGGGGGGCAGCGGAAGTGCATTGGGGACCGCTTCGCTCAGATGGAGGCCGTCCTGGTGCTGGCGACCCTGTTGCAGCAGGTGAATCTCAGGTCGGTGCCCGGACGGGAGGTGTCGGCGGAGGCCGGGGTCACCCTGCGACCCCGCTCCGGAATCTGGCAGGTACTGAGCGCACGGGAACCCATCCACCATGACCTGCCGCGCCGGGACTGAGCTCAGCTCCCCACCCGCTCCACCGCGTCCCGCACCTTCGCCGCCGGAACCACCGACGCGAACGGGATCACCTCCCCCTCGAAGCCATCCAGCACCGACCCATCCGCCACCAGCTTGCGGCTGACCGCCAGGATCAGGTTGCCCGGACCGTACTTCTGGAGCAGCTCCACCCGGCGGGCCAGGTAGTCCCGCCGCCAGTAGCCCACGATCTCCAGGTGGGCCGTGCGACCATCCTTGTGGAAGCTGAAGTCCGGCATCACCACCGAGCGGCCCCCCAGGTCGATGGGAACCTCGCCCTCGGACAGCGTCCAGTCGCAGCCCAGCGCCTCGAAGCGCTCGCGAAACCAGGTGGCCTCCCGGGTGAGATACCCCCCCCGGTCGCGATAATGGGACACCAGCCCGCAGTCCGAATCCAGGCGCAGCTTCTTCAGGCCGCGCTTCTGCCACTTCACATCGGCTACCAGGGACCAGCGCTCCTGGAGCAGGATCGCCGGAAAGAACGTCGCCAGCTTCATCCCGTAGCGGGTGGACTGCTTGAGCACGCTGACCGGCCCATCCACCTCGAGATGGAGGTCCGAGCCATCCCGCCAGGCCCGATGGATGAGCTGGTGGAACTTCACATAGCGCATGAGCTGCCGAACCCGAGGGGCGGTGGGCTCGCTCAACACCACCTTCAGGCCCGTGGACTTGAGGAGCACGGACTGCACCAGGGCGGTGTTGTACCGCGCAATCAGCCCCTGGGGATCGGGGAGATCACAGCTCACCAGGCGCTGCTCCTCCTTGCGATCGGCGTATAGACCGGCGCGGATCGCCTCGGGAGAGAGCCCCAGCTCTGTGGACAGCGACTCGAGCAGCGCATCGGCGGTGGGGTGGCCGAGCGGACCGGGCTGTAGCGCCAATGGCCCCCTCGCGGCAGCCGCCTTGAACACCCGATCCCGAAGCTCTGGGGGGGGGATGGGAGCCTCGATATCGAAGCTCGCCCGATCGATCAGCACCTTCGCCAAGCCCTTGAGCACCTTGTGATCGGGACGGATCTGGGCCTCTGTGGCGACGGTCGCGCGGAGCTCCCCCCGGGTAGCGGCTCGAAGCAGGCCCTCGCGCACCAGCTCGACCAGCCAGGTGGCATCCTCGAGGGCGACGGGCTCCTCGGGGTCGAGGAAGCGGGGGAAGAGATCGGACTTGCGGGTCCGAACGCGGATGAGATCACCGGTGAGCATTCAGTGAGCCAGCCGATTCCAGAAGTCTTCGAGCACCGGTGGCACCCCTGCACACTCCACCACCTCGATGAAGGAGGCGGGGATTCGACCGGACCAGGCGGCGGGAAGCCAGCGGAGCAGCAGCCCCACCAAGGCGGGGTGATCCGGAGGGAGCTGCATCATCTCGACGACCAGCCGACCCACATGGGGACCGGCATCGAAGCGCGCGATGAGCCCCGAGACCAAGCCCTCGATCAGGGTCTCCGAGAAGCCGGTCTGATCCCCGTCCGGAGCGAGGGCGAGGCGAACGACCCACCGGGCATGATCGAGAGGCTCCCAGGATGCAGCCCCCCCGAGCCGCTCGGCGACCCGCACACAGACGCCCTTCTCGGCGGAGTTCGAGGGGGGATGTTCGCACAGGGCCACCACGGTGCCGTCCACGACCTCGTCGGCAAATCGACCCGGTGCAGCGGCGGCGACCGCGACCCAGGGCCAGATCGAGGCGCTGCCGGGGACCTCGGAGAGGAGGAGGGAGGTCTCGGCCATGGCCGGATCGGGGAAGCGGGCCTCGGCCAGGGCATCGACGATGAGCGCCCGAGCCAGGGGCTCGAGAGCGACGGCCCCGCTGGAGAGGCTGGCCAGGTTGGCGAAGCGCTGGGAAGCGGGCGTGCGCTTGGCGAGCACCGCTTCGGCGTCGAGCCACACGGGGTCTTCGGGACCCGTCGCCGCTCGGGAGACCCGGGGGAGCACCACCGCGGGGGGGTGGGCCTCTATGGCCAGGTCGAGCCAGGCGGGGAAGTGCTCGGTGCGGCACACCGCCTCGAAGAGCGCGTCTTCTTCGTGCACGCCCCGAGCCCCGCGCTTCGACAGCCAGGTCTTGAGCACCAGGGCGACCTCGGCGGGGTTGTCCTGGACATGGCGGAAGAGCTGAGCTGCGGCCCGGTCCCCGTCCCGGCGCCGGGCGAAGCGCTCGACCAGGCCGACCAGCTTGCGGGGGTTGCGCTGATCGGGTGGCAGCGCACCCCACAGCGTCGCGACCGCCACCCCGGAGCCCTCGGCGATGAGGGAGTGGGCCAGCGGTCCGGTGACGGCGCGCTCGGCCTCGCGGTGTTTCTCGCGCTCGACCAGGATGCGCACGAGCTCGGTCCACACCGACACCCGGTTGGCCTGGGCCGAAGACTGCGGCCAGGCTTCGATGGCGTGCTCGATGGCGGCGATGAAGGGCTCGGCGCGCTTGGCTCGGCGGGTCCAGTCCAGCAGCGCCACACACCACGGAGCGAGCGGGGCCCCCTTGGGGTAGACCGCGGAGAGCGCCTCGAGCAGGGCTGCGGTGGGCTTGAGCTCGTGAGCCAGCGGGAGCAGCGCCTCGACGGCCTGGCGACGGATCACCGCCGGACGCCGCCCCAGCGCCTGCCAGGGCCGGGCATCCGCCGTGAGCACGGTGAGGGCGAGCAGCTCGTCGCGCAGCGTGGGATCGAGCTCGGCACCGGCGCGGATCCGCGCGAGCAGCGCCCGCACCCGGCCCTCGGCGCTGTGCTCTCCGGGAAGCGGCCCCGCCCGGAGCCGGTCGCGGACCGCAGCTTCGTCCACCCCACCAGGCACGAAGAGCGCGGCGGGATCGATGCCGAGGCGGTCCCGGGCATACCAGGCGACCCGATCCTCGCCCTCGTCCGGGGGATCGGTGGCCTCGATCACCGTGTAGCCGTCTGGAGCGACCGCCCCGACCCCGAGCCGGTAGCGCGCCGGGTCCGGGCTGGGGTGCCCCACCGAGACCGACAGCCGCCCGCCGAGCACCGCCGCGATGGTGAGCGCGAGCGCCTCGCATGCACCGGGCTCCGCCGGGCTGAGGATGAACACCGGAGACTCCCCCTCCCGCAACATGCGGATGGCGCCGGCTACGGTCTTGGCGGCCCGCGAGGTGCGCTCGATCGCCTCGAGATCGACCTGGGCCGACACCCCACCCTCGCCCTCGGCGGTGAACAGGCCGGGCTGAGTCCACAGCGCGTGGGGCGGATGGATCGGGAAATCATCGCCCACCCACCAGACACAGCGGGCGGCTTCGCGACGGCCTACCGCCATGAGCCCGCTGGGCAGACGCAGAGCCAGCGCACAGCTGCCCTCCATGGAGGTGGAGTCCAGCAGGGCCTCGGAGTCCGCCTGGGTGAGGAACTCGGTCTCTCCTATGAGCAGGGGCGAGCCCCCACAGCGGGCCATGACGAGGTTCAGGCTCATGATCCATCCTGTCGGTAGGCGACGTGATCGCGCCGGCGTTGGCTGGTTCGCTCTTCGGTGGTTCCGCTCACCACGACCTCGTAGAGCACCGCGGACTTCCCGTCGACCTTGCGGAGGATACGACCGAGGCGCTGCACATGCTCGCGCACCGTGCCCGAGCCCGAGAGCACGATGGCGACCTCGGCTGCGGGCAGATCGACGCCCTCGTTGAGCACCCGGCTGGTGAGCAGCACCGGAAGCGAGCCGTCGGTGAAGGCATCGAGCAGGGCACGGCGCTCCTTCACATCGGTCTGGTGGGTGATGCTGGGCAGCAGCAGCGCCCGGGAGATGCGGAACACCGTGGCATTGTCATTGGTGAACACCAGCACCCGCTGCCCCGCGTGCTTGCGAAGCAGCTCGGCGAGCACCTCGATCTTGCCCGGTGTCTCTTGGAGAATCCGCCGGGACTCCCGCCAGGCCCGAAACGCCTTGCGCCCCTCGGTGCTGCGGGCCGCCTCGCGAAGAAAGCGCTGCCAGCCCCCCATCCCGCCCATGCGGATATTGTTGATCTCGACGAACATCCGGTACTCTGCCCGAGCATCATCGTAGGCCTGCCGCTCGGCATCGGAGAGCTCGATCTGCACCAGCTCGGTGCTGTAGTCCGACAGATAGTCCCCCGAGAGCTCGGTGATCTCGCGCCGATACACCGTGGGGCCGACCAGGGATTCCAGGTCGCCGTGGGCGCCGTCTGCGCGCTCGAGGGTGGCGGTGAGCCCCAGCCTGAAGGGGGCGATCAGCATCTCGGCCGTCGAGGACATCGCCGGGCCGGGCAGGTGGTGGACCTCGTCGAAGACCACCAGGCCGAACCGCGCGCCGTACCTGTCCATATGCAGATAGGCGCTGTCGTAGGTGGACACGGTGATCGGGTGGACCTCGTGGACCCCGCCGCCCAGGATGCCGACCGGCTCGCCAAAGGCCCGCCTGAGCCCGTCGTACCACTGGCTGACCAGATCGATGGTGGGGGCGACGACCAGGGCCGAGCGGTTGGCCCGGGCGATGCACAGCTCGGCCACAAAGGACTTGCCCGCACCGGTGGGCAGCACCACGACCCCGCGCCGACCCGCGCTCCACCAGGTGTCGACCGCCTCGGATTGGTAGGGCCGGGGCACCCGCCCGGTGCGATGCTCCCGGTCCAGGGGCTCGTAGGCCCGCGCCTCGTCGCGGTAGGGCTGCTTGGAGCGATGGAGCTCCATCACCACATCGTGGTAGCGAATTCCCGGCCCCCGCCAGCGCTGGACCCGCTCGTCGAAGACGAACCCATCGGGGATCTGCGTGGCCGGAAAATCCTCGAGCACCAGGGTGCCCTGGTCGAAGCGCACGAGTGGAGAAGGGTCGATCATGGCCGCTGTGATAACGGGCTGTGATGGTCCTGTTCCTACTCTCGCTCTGCATTTCCGGTCCGGCCTGGGCGACCGATCTCGGAACCTGGGCAGAGACCCGCGAAAACCCCGACCCCGTGCCCACCGAAGCGGCTGGCTACCGCTTCACCGGCGACTTCTTCGGCCAGCTCGCCACCCTCGCCGAGGCGCGGCCCGGAGTGGTCGAGGTCGAGCGCATCGGGATCACCGTGCGGGGCGAGCCGATCTGGGCTTTTCATGTGCAGCGGCCCGGCCCCACGCCCCCCCACAAGGTCCTGGTCTTCGCCGGTATCCACGCCCTCGAGTGGATCAGCACCGAGGTCGCCCTCGCCCTGCTCACCGAGCTGATCGAGGCCCCGCCGCCCGGGGTTCGGGTCACGGTCATCCCCCTGCTCAACCCCGACGGGCGGGACAAGGTGCAGGCGGATCTGCTCGCTGGGCGCAACCTCTACCGCCGAGGCAATGGGCGCAATATCGACCTCAACCGCGACTTTGCCGTCAACACCGAGGCCAGAGCCATCTGGAAGGCGGTGATCCCCGGCTACTATTCCCACAGCGACACCCCGCTCTCCCAGCCCGAGTCCAAGGCCCTCGATGCCCTGCTCGACCGCGAGCGCTACGACCGTGCCGCCTCCCTCCACTCCTTCGGGGGCTACCTCTACTTCCCCTGGTCCGGCCGCTTCGAGCGACCCGAACGCTGGGCCGAGCACGTCGCCATCGGCCGCGCCATGGAGAGAGCCCAGGGCCCCGGCGCCTATCGCACCCGTCAGCTGGCCCGCTGGGGCTTCTTCTTCCGCGCCCAGGGCACCGAGCTCGACCACATCTACGGACGCTATGGCACCGATGCCTTCCTCATCGAGCTCACCCGCTCCGGCTTCGATCCACTCCACCCACGCCACAGCCTCAACACCTACTTCCGCTGGTACAACCCCGCCCGCGTCGACCGGCATCGCGACCGAGGCCTCCGAGCGGTCCACTCCCTGGTCCGCGACGGGTGGTAGCCTGCCGCCATGGCCCAACCCCCCATCCGACTCGGGGACTTCACCCTCATCGAGCCCATCGCCCAAGGGGGTATCGGCCAGGTGTGGCGTGGGGAGCACAAGGGCGGAACCCCCGTGGCCATCAAGGTCCTCACCGCCGACGGCCTCCAGCGGCCCGTGTGGGTCGAGAGCCTCAACGCTGAGATCCGAGCGGTCGCCGGCCTCAATCACCAAAATATCGTGTGGATCCACGACGCTGGCGTGGTCACCGAGGCCCTCGCCGAGCCCAGCAATGGCCTGCTGACCGAGGGCTGCCCCTGGTTCGCCATGGAGCTCGCCGACGGGGGCACCCTCCACGACCACCCGCCTCTCGAGCACTGGGAGCAGCTCCGCGCTCTATTGGTCGCCCTCCTCGACGCCCTCGCCCACTCCCACGCCCACGGGATCGTTCACCGCGACATCAAGCCCGCCAATGTGTTGTTCGCCCAGGGCGTGCCCAAGCTCTCGGACTTCGGCATGGTCTTCACCACCGACCCCGGCTCTCCGATGGTCCCCATCGGCGGTGGAACCCCTTCCTATATGGCTCCAGAGCAGTTCGAGGGCCTGCCTGGCGACCTCGGCCCGTGGACCGATCTCTACGCCCTCGGCTGCCTCGCCTACGCCCTCGCCGCCGGTCACCGCCCCTTCAAGGGCAACCGCTGGGTCCGCCTCTACAATGCCCACCTCCACGAAGAACCCCCACCGCTGAAGCCTCAATTCCAGGTGCCCTCCGGCTTCGAGGGTTGGCTCCGGGGGCTGATGGCCAAGAACCGCCACCACCGCTTCCAGCGCGCTGCGGACGCGTTGTATGCGCTCCAGCAGCTCGATGAGCAGTTCTCGCTGCCCCCCGTCGACGATGGATATGGGATCGACCCCACCGATATCACCCGCACCGTCGGGCGCACCGAGCTCCCACGCTTCCCCCGTCCCCCCATCCCCCACTTCCGGGAGCGGCGGTCCCCTCCCCGGGCCAACCTCGGGGTCGGGCTGGGGCTGTACGGTCTGCGGGCGATGCCCTTCGTCGGACGCAAGTCCACCCGGAGCATGCTCTGGGAGCTGCTCTCCGATGTCGATCGCGAAGGCTCGGTCAGGGCCGTCGTGCTCCGAGGGCCGGCCGGTGTGGGCAAGAGCCGCCTCGCCGAATGGCTCTGTCGACGGGCCCACGAGGTCGGTGCCGCCGAGCTCTTCCGTACCACCCACGGCCCCCTCCCCGGCAATATGGACGGCATCCCCGGCCTGCTCGCCCGGGCGCTCCGGGTCTTCGACACCGGGCACGACGCCCTCCCCGAGGTACTCGACAACGAACTCTCCCCCCGGGGGCTCCGCGACCCCGCCGTGCACTCCACCCTCGCCGAGCTCCTCCAGCCCGCTGGCGATGGCCCCCGCCTCAACACCGCGCGCCGCCGCCACGATCTGGTCACCCGGGTGCTCGGAACCCTCTCCGGTCGCCGGCCCGCCATCATCTGGCTCGACGATGTGCAGTGGGGGCCCGACGCCATCGACCTCTGCGACCACCTCCTCACCTCCCGCCACGCTCCCCCCGCCCTCATTCTCCTCACCGTTCGCGAGGAGGCCCTGGTCGACGAGCCCGAGGCCGCCGCCGCCCTCGACGATCTCCTCGACCACACCAACGCCACAGAGCTCGAGCTCGAGCCCCTCTCCCGACGGGCCTCCGTCGCCCTGATCGAGCGCGGACTCGGCCTCCAGGCCCAGCTCGCCGATCGCCTCTACCGGCGCATCGCCGGCAACCCCATGTTCGCCGTGGAGCTGGTCGGGGACTGGGTCGAGCGCGGCCTGCTCGAGCCCGGTCCGGGGGGATTCCGACTCATCCGGCCCGAGGCTCTGCGCACCCCCTCCACCGTCGGAGCCGTCTGGGAAGGGCGTCTCAAGGCCCTGTTCCGCGATGCCCCCCAGCTCGAGCTCCCCCTGACCGTCGCCGCCGCCTTGGGGATCGAGGTCGATATCGGCGAGTGGACCCGGGCCTGTGAGGCCGCCGGAGTCGAGCCCCCAGTCGAGATGTGGGGGCGCATCCAGGACCTCCGACTCGCCCGCCGCGACCCCATGGGTCCCCGCTATGCCTTCGTCCACGGCATGCTCCGGGAGACCATCCTCGACCGCGCCCACCGCGCCGGAACCCTCCAAGCTGTCCACGCCGCCATCGCCTCCTCTCTCCAGGAGCCCGGCCGAAGAGGGCTACACCTCTTGGAGTCCGGGGAGCTCGACCGGGCCGCGAACCTGCTCCTCGAGGCCGCTCGAACCGCCGCAGGGACCGACCTGCGCGCTGCCCTCCGCCTGCTCCAGCTCCGGGACGAGGCCCTCGAAGAGCACGACGCCGAGGACCCTTCGCGCGTCGAAGGCTGGCTCCTCGCCTCCGAGGTCTGTCGACTCGGCGCCGACCCCTCCACCGGCACCCGCTGGGCCCGCACCGCGCTTCACTGGGCCAGCGCCCGCCGCCACCGCGAGCTCACCGCCCGGGCCCTTCAGGAGTGTGCCGCCTGCGATCGGATGCGGGGCGACCTGGTGCATGCCCGCCACCATGTCGACGCCGCCATGCAGCTCTCCGAGGGGCTCTCCCGTCCCATCCGCGCCTCCACCCTGTACGAGTGCGGCGCCACCCTGCTCGACAGCGGCGATCTCAAGGGGGCCGAGCGGGCCGTCACCCGAGCTCTCGAGCTGTTCACCGATGTCGATCGCCGCATCCGGGCTGCCGCACTGCTCGGCTATATTCTCGCCCAGAATGGCATGGCCCGACAGGCTCGGAAGATGCTGCTCCAGATCCTCCCCGAGGCCCAAGCCACCGGCAGCCGCCTCCGCCTCGCCGATCTCCACAACGCCCTCGGAGAGGTCGCCCGCTCTGCTGGGGAGAATGAGCTCGCCGAGAAACACTATCGAACCGCACTCTCCACCCTGAAAGGAACCGGCATCATCGACCCGGCCTATCGGGCCAACCTCGCCCTGGTCCTGTTCGCCCGCGGGGAGGTGAGCGAGGCCCGGGATCTGCTCGCCGATGTCATGCGGGAGGCCGACCAGCTCGGGGCCCGCATGCTCACCCTGATGGCCCACGCCGGGCTGTCGGCCTGCGCGGCTGACCAGCGGGACTGGCGCTCCCTGCGGCTCCACCTCGTCGCTCTGCGCGAGGATATCGGGGGCCTGGTGGCCGAGGATATCGCCCAGTGCCTACGCTACGCCGGCACCAATGCCATGGCCATGGGGCAGACCCAGCTCGGCCGAATGGCGCTGGAGCTCGCGGCGCTGCAGTACCGGGCCCTGGGGCATCACGACGATGCCGACGAGGTCGTGCAGCTCGCGCGGTCCTGAGCGGTTGCACGGGCGGGGGGTGGGTTCGATGCGTTGAGGCCTTGACCTGCACCAGTGGGAGATCCGGCACGCCATCGGCCTCCAAATCGTGCGTGGAACACTGGTAGACCTCCTACCGGCTTCCCGGTGCCGAAGCACCGATGGTCAGCAGGAGGCCCCCGTTCGAACCGTGCGTGCGGTTCTCCCGCACACGGCTCACCGATGATCTCTTGGGTCGTGGCA
>Ga0316208_1000752_pt1 | contig 35899 bp, 60 predicted proteins | sample 3monopyrite_MG_FD_204944 | JGI IMG/M metagenome (GOLD analysis project Ga0316208, IMG submission 204944) | Microbial mat bacterial communities from mineral coupon in-situ incubated in ocean water Damariscotta River, Maine, United States -... | ecosystem: Environmental > Aquatic > Marine >...
TAACATCAGTTTCATGTTTTTGAGCTAACTTAGCGAGTCGATTAAGCTCATTTACTCTTTCTTGGTCTTCAAGCTCTTTCTTTAGCTCTAGCGCAAGTTCGCGGTCTAATTTGTCTTGAATCTTTTTGGCTTTTTCTTCTAATTCGTCTAATTCCTTCCTTTTAGCTTTTCTTTTTAGGATTTCATCTTCATAAGCATAAGCCCACCCGCCGCCGCCAACTATCTCCGCTATTGCTGCGTTTACGGTTATTGAAAAGGCGTTAGAGCTATCACTACCGCTTAAATTAGTGCCAGTAATCGTGTATGGGCCAAAGGTATTAGAGTCGTCCGTGTCTACCGTTAAAATACCCGTAATGGTATCAAAACCCCATCCAGTCTCAACGACAGGGCTAATACTGTAACTTGTTGCGCCTGTGAAATAAGTACTGTAATCCGTGATCTGGTTTCCAGAATCGAAACTATACGATACATCAGGGATAGTACCTGAAAAGACAGGCGGGGCAAGGGCTTTGCCTGTAAAAGCACCATAAGGCGACCTAGTGCCTCCGTATAGACCTATTCGTGTTACTTGTGAGCCTGAGAAAGCCATTATACGATTTTAAATGTATCTGTATTGGCTGGTGCAGTTGTTAAGGCGGTAAAGGTTAATGTACCATTAAGGCTTGCATAGTCAGTTATGTCTGCTCCTTCTCCATCACAAGCGCCAGATGTCCAGATTATGACTCGGCCTATTAGTTGATCGTCTGCATATCCTGTTAAGTCACTTGTCGCTACCGTAGTAGATAAAGTGCCTGTGGCGGCTGTACCGAATATGATACCTAGTTTCAAGTCATCAACATTTGCCGGTAAATTAGCCGCGTCTAACTCTGCTAATCTTGTCTCTGTAATGATTAAATCTTGAGCATCCTGCTTAACTTCAGTCGCAAAACCTGTTGCGGTAGTACTTGCTGCAAATTGTGTGTCCATATTTGCAGTTGCTAATCCTAATGCCGCTCTAACACCTGCAGCATTTAAAGGCGTTGTTGTATTTGCACCATAATCGGTCAATGCTGTATCAGCTTCAGCGTTAATTGAAGCTAAAGCCGTTGCATTCCATGAGACTGTACTATCTGATTTAGGAACTTTAGCTAATTCAGAGGCTAGTCCTGCGTTATCTGTTCCTCTCATAGCGGTTGTAGGAATAGCGTCTAGTAATAAATCTAATCGGCCGCCGTTTATCCAATCGCTTAGTACGGCAATTTGTGCGGCTGTTGCGGGGTTATGCGTTCCTGTTGCGAGAGTACCAACGATTCTTGTTAATAGAGTGTTTATATCTGCCCCATTATCGTTTGCTGTTTGTGCTGTTCCGCTAACAGTAACTACATTTACATCGTTATATCTGTTTTCAATTGAGAAGCTTCCTACAATAGCATTTACTAAGCCAGCATCTACGGTCATTCCCTCGATTCTTACTAGGTAATCAGAGCCTATGGAGTAATCCGCACTCGCACTGGTATCAATAGTGAGCAAGTGGTTGCCTGCTATACCATCAAAATCTATTACTACGGTTGCCCCATCTGTCACTATATCAGTAATACTTCCATCTTTGTGAACGTATATATCTGTATTAGCTAGTGTAGTTGCTGTGACAGATGCTTGCGGGTCATTGCTTGAGAAAGTATTAAACGGGATATAAACCGTTGCATCTTCTGAAAAATCACCTAAATACTGCATAATTTACCCTATTGCGCCTTGTAAAGAGCCGCCGAAGCAGCCGTATAATGGATTTGATTTTCCTGTTGCGCCACTAACCGCTACAACATAAGGAGTACTATTTACTGAACCAAATGGATTGCTTAAAGGGACGTGATCAGAAACTGTCAGGCCTGTAATAGTCCCATTATTTCCTTGCCCTGAATAATCTACTTGAGTTGTTGTGCCTGACCAACCATGTTCTGCCCATAAAACTGAGCCGGTTGTCTTAGGCATCATACTAAATTGATGTTGTATAATTTCGTTTAATGTCAGGGCTTTATTGTTGTAGACAACAGTACTGGCTGATTTCCCTGTATAGGGAAAAGATGTTGTATCGTCTTTACCTACTAAAAAAGAACTTGAATTACTCGCTGCGGGTGTACCTGTATCACTTGAGCTTGCATAACTTACTTCTGCGGCTATTGAGGTAAGTGTGCCTCGATAGATTCTACATTTCTGTGTGCCGTCTGAGTTATCAAACCGAAACACTATGAACTGCCAAACGTTTGCTGTCATCGTATTTGTTGCGGCTGTACAATTTATAGTTCCTGTTACATCTTGTGGAACTTGAAACAACATTTGACCTGCGGCCGTGTTATTAGAAGTCATCATTCTGATTTTACCAGCAGCCCTGACCTCTCCGCTTATTTGTCTGTAAGTCGCGTCAACATTATCAGGCTCTAGCCAATGCAATACAGTAAATTGATTGGTGGCTAGCGAAAGATTACCAAAATCAATTTGCTCTGTAATTGCGTTATGTAAAAAAGACATTAAGCGTCCGAATACTCAAATATTATCTTGTGTACCATTAAAGTTACCGCTAACGTATCAGTAGCTGAGTCCCTGAAGACTTCCATCATTGATATATCACCTGCTACAAAATCACCAGCGGTTAGAGCTAAAGTCGTTCTATTCAACCCAAAGGCTGTGCCGTCTGTCGTTGTAGTGGTTGTATCTGTCGTTGATTGTGCAGCCGCACCCATATCTTCAGCATCGGTACGATTAAGATAAGATAAGTCTATTTTTCCTGTGCCTACCGTTGCGTTAGCATTCCAGAGTACTGTTAAATTTGGTGTTCCTATATAGTTTTGAGGGACGGTAAATGATTTTGCGGCGCCGATCTTTGTGCCTGTATTATCAAAACATAATACTATGGGGTCTAAAATAGTTGCTGTATCAATAAACGAATAAGGCTGAAGATATACCCCTGATATGTTAGGCTTAAATCCTTCTGGACCTATTTCAAGTTGAAAAGTTGCCATCTACACTGACTCCTGTCTGAACATTTCTTTAGCCGCTCTAGCAAAAATTCTTTTTTTCTGTGGCGCATTAAATACCAAAGGAGCTACTCCTTCGATAGCGGCATCAATAGCGCTACGAGTTGAAGCTTGACCCAGTAAATCAACAACGGCTTGTAACGCTAGGTAAAAGTCTATTTTTTCATAATTAGCTGTTCTATTTCGAGACATTGCTTTCGAGTGTTTTGCTAAATTCTTTTGGGTGATAATTGCCATTAATTTTTCCTACAGTATATTATTCTATTGATACTGTTTATATGAGTTAATCTATATTGTATATTTGGATTAGCGTACGTTTTAACGATAATATTCCCACATAAAGTCCCTACAGTTGCTCTATCAACTTCTTTTCCCTTAGTGTAAACGCCATCGGTATTAATAGCCTCAAATGCGGGTATGGTTGCATAGCCACGAGAAGAATAAGCTCTCCATGTTTCTGGGGTTGGGGTTGGGTTTGGAGTTGGATTTACGCCATTATCTGCAATATCTTTATTTTTAAGTAATTCACATAGCGCTGAATTTTCAACGGTTAAGGGAGTCCAGCTATATTTTATTCGAGCTTGATTAATCGTTAATGGATTTGATTCTGCAAAAGGTCTATCTGACTTTAAAGCCATATCAAAAGTGACACAAAAATCCCTATTTCCTATCACACCGGATAAGGGTTTGCTCGCGTCTGGCTGCAACACGTAAGTCTCTGTCGCGTTTGCTGATACCATTGTAAAGGGTAATGTTACGCAAAAAAGGCTTAAAATAAAAACCTTCGGCAATATGCAAAGTATTTTCTTTTTTGAAATATCGCTCATATATTTTAGTTTCCTTAACGTCAAAGGATTTCATTCCCTTATTATATGCGTTAAGTCTTAAATATACAATTTACTGCATTAATTATCTTTTTTACTACACCATACGTTATAAGCTGCCATTAATTCGCCGTACAACTTAGCGGATTCATCTAAGTGGTCGAGTTCTGAGCGTGATGTTATTAAGCATTTACGGTAAACGAGGTTTTTAGCGGTTGCTTCATCAATAATATGCTTAGTTTCTGGCTCAATCGTATCAAACACATAAGCGGCATATTCTTGAAAATCAGGCTCTTTGCACATCATAGCGGCTTGGATTGACATTTTACCTCCTTTTGGCTTTTCTTCTGGTTTTACGTGCTGCTCTGTAACTCGCATTTGAGCCTCAACAATCATTCCAGCCGTATTACCGTTAACGAAGTCCTCCCATTGCTCTTGAGTGACTTCAAATGACACCCGAAATACTGGCCCATCTTTTGTTTTACTGAATGATGGATTAGGATTTAATCCCTCAAACTGGAATATCTCACCTGTATCTAGTGGGTTCACGCAAGCAACTCAAATAATTTATTAACATTTTCGTTTGTTTTTGGCTTATAGCATTTATTCTTAGGCTTATAACCACCGATACGCTCTTCATTGTCTGGTGATATTCTAGCTAATGGGAAGTTAAGCGAACATTCACCGCCAATATAGGCCATACAGCCAGTACATGATTTTCTATTTTGTAGTTTCATTATTTTCCTCTAGCTCTGCTAGGGCTTTCTCAATTTCACGGATAAGGCAGCTATAAGGTTCCGTTTCCGTAGCAATCTCTGAGCTATATATAGAGCTTGATATTTTACTGATAGCCTTCTCTAGCCCATATATCTCGCTTAATGCTAAACCTTCTAACCGTTTATTTAGTAACTCGGCTTCTTTGGTTCTTTCGAGCTCGTCCTTTAGCTTATCTATCTTGGCTTGTTGTTCTTCGATGCATTTAAGCGCATCAAGAGCCGTTTTAACAATACTTTCTTCAATGCAGAAATCTTCCCCTTTAATATTTTCACCGCAAATTTCAAAATCATCTGATTCAATATCCATTGGCTCTGCATTAGATAGCTCATGCAGTTTTACTAGTAAAAATTCTCTTTTAGCGTTACTCATAAATTACCCCCTTAATATTTTTAGTTGTTCTTTGTAGCCTCATAGCGGATTCATGATATCGTTAATATCATAATCATCGCCTAGAGCCTTTATTTTCTTAGTCTCATCTTTAGCCCATTCGTGCCACTGCTCTAAATAAACCGCTTTCTTAAATCCAAAAAAGTCTTTAAAGGTAGAATTAGCCTTAAGTACTAACATAGAATACTCAGCCTCACCTAAAGCGTCAAACTTCCACTCCTTAAACATGTGGGGGTTTCCACCTAAGTATGCGTGACAACCATGACAATGAAGGTCAACATTATTAAAATCTAATCTAGTTAGCCAATTGCCGCGTCCGTAATAATGACTTACATGAAGCCCTTGGCACTCACTTCTAACCTCTGAATACTTTGTTTTACATCGTTGGCAAGTATACTTTTGCTTCTTTAAGAGTAAGGTTCTTAGGAGCTTGTCGTATTTTGTTATTTTTATACTCAAAACGGATACCACTTTTTAGTAGGTAAAGCTAAAGACCATTTTGTCAGCTTAATACCCATACTTGGCCAAATAAAAACTAATATCCAACACGCAACAAGAAGGACTACTTCAAAAATACAGGTAGCTACCATTATGAAGAGTTTAGTTAGACTATTCATCAGGTATAAGCAAAGACCCTATTGAATTGATTGCTCAATCTTGGTAAATCTGATTTTTCTATCGTTATACCATCAAACATAAATTACCCTCTTGTTTAAGATTTAGTATCTTCTAAGCCCTGCCTCAATAATATCGCTAATGAACTCATTTTTCATCTTCTCAGCAACCGATTCTGCTATCTTAGTTTTTAGCTCATCAGCATAATCATTAATTAAAACCTGCTGAACTATGTCGGAAATATGTAGCTTAATGACGGCCTCAAGCGGATTATTATAAGATCCACTCATAGCCTTCACTTGCTCGGCTATAGTTTTCTTTACTTGCTCACCTAACGCGCTATCTAAGACCGCATCGGATACCATCTTGTTAATTTGATCTGGATCTATATTTACATTTAATTCCATTATTTACTCCTTATTTTCGTTTTCTTGAACAAATCCAATTCCCATTTTTGAAATAACCATGTTGGTATTTTTTCCATACGTCTGGATTCATAATATGAGGATTAATGCCGGTTAATTCACTCAGTATTTCTACAAAATGCGGCTGTACTGGATAGACCTCACCATAAAGTAAGTGATGTACTGAGTTCTTGTGCGACACCTTTAACTCATCATAGGCTATTTGCCTGCATGCATCGGCTGCGCTCTTATAAGCACCTTTAGTTATTTCAGAGTCAACCCATTCTTTAAATTGCTTTCTGAATTCTGCTTTTTCTCTTTCTAGTTTTTCTTTTTCTAAGCTCATGTTTATCTCTTAGTTATTAAAGTTATTTGTGTTCTCACCATTATCTAGTTTTGGTCTGTAGTCTGCTTGGTTATAGATTCGTCAAATTTCACGCGAATATCGTCAGGCAAGCACTCGTAACACATATAATCATCGTAAATAGGATGAATTTGCATTAAATCTTCGCCTTTTTCTTTTTCACATACTGGACATATCATATTAACCTCACATTCGAACCATAAACCCTAATTACTAAATCAGTGCAATAAGCGTTATGTATGCCTTATTTCTTAAGCTGACCATGACCGTGACCGTGACCCTGACCATGACCATGACCCTGACCATGACCATGACCCTGACCCTGACCATGACCGTGACCCTGACCGTGACCCTGACCATGACCCTGACCATGACCATGACCGTGACCCTGACCCTGACCATGACCATGACCACTTTTTCTTTCTGCCGCGTATCATTTTAATACACCAAACGACTCTATAGAATTAATGCTTATATAAAACTCTTCACACGGCAATTCTTGAGCATCAGCCCACTCACCATCAGACCATTTTCCAGTTTCATATATAATCTTAGGGTTCTGAATTAATACGCAAGTCTCATTTACCCCGATTAACTTTCCAGTGTAAAAATAATTCATACACATTAAAGTAATAACTTCATCCATTAATTTTACCAAACCTTCATTTTCTACTTCCACGACTTGTACCGATTTTTTCATTTTATTACCCCTATTAAGTGTTATATTTAAATTAGTTAGATGGGCTAGGACTGAGTTTTATTTCTCCTAGCTTAGACTCACGCCTCGGCATAGCTCGTCTAACTTGATGGGCTGGCTACCGAATCGCACCACTACTACCATCTAATACATGAAATACATGTTTCCATTTACATACAAGACTATACCACATGGCCTAGTACGTCAAGCACTAAACCATAATTAATTACTAGTTGGAAGCGACACAAGGAATTGAACCTTGGTGAGCGCATTCAAAGTGCGCTGCCTAACCACTCGGCCATATCGCTATTAATGGTACAGGAGGAGGGACTCGAACTCTCACGCCTTACGGCACTAGATTCTAAATCTAGCGTGGCTGCCAATTACACCACTCCTGCTAAAATTGTGAGGGTTCCTATATCACCCATCGTCACCCACAACCATTGAGACTAAGCGAGCTTAATCTATTCGCTTGGTTTAGCTTTTGCTAAATTTGGTCAGGGTAGTAGGATTTGAACCTACGGCTGCTCAGTTCCAAACCGAGATGTCTACCAGACTGACTTATACCCTGAAATTCATGCATAAAAAAACCACCAGAACTTTCGTAATGATGGTTTTGTATAAATATTTATTAATAAAACTTACACAGCAAAACCACCAAAGTTAATCGGTTGAGGGAGTTGCTGTAGATAAGTTAAGTTAAACATGCAATTATTATAACACGTAAATAAAAAAACCCCAAAGGATTAACAATGGGGTTCTTCCTAAACTGCATAGCAGAAGAGGGGTTTTAATCTTACTTGTCATTAAAGACAAAAGGGGATAAGATTAATTTATCTAGTGATGATTGCGAGGTCGGAAACTAGATGGAAGTAGTATAACATATATAACTTCTATCCTGTCAATACTTTTTACGACCTCATAAAACTAGATCGCTACGAATAGCTGACGGTTGCGTTAATACGTGTGTGAAATAGAATAAACAGTCATAACGATACACCCTTAAGTTGTGGTTGACGATGCCAGGGTATTACTGAGTATCAAAAGGTAATGGTTAAATGGGTGGAATGTGAGGTTAATATGAAAATAGAGCTTGAAAATAACGAAAGATTGCTTTTATTAAAGCATGTAAACGCTGAAATTCAAAAAGCCCACCAAAAACAGGTGACTGTTAAGCGGTGGGAAATGCTTTATTCTTTGCAGGCAAAATTAACCAAGCAGACTACAGGCCAAAGCTAGATAAGTTAATACCGTTCTGCGGATATTAGTGATTACGAATAATAGTATTTAGATGAGAGGTTGTGTAGGCGTGGCAAGGTAAATAAATGCCGATAATTATTTAATTAATTATGATGCGATTTTGGAGCCATGCAAGTATGGTGGGCTACTTTAGTCAGTCTTTTAGTAGTGTATGAGCTGGGATTCGCCACCCAGTACCGAAAGGTGAAGCTACTAAACTTGGTGTAGAGGCGAGCACCCACTTAGAGTAACGACTAAGACGCAACCTTTCTTCTAAGTGTTTATTACTAATAAGTAATTATGAATATAGTGATAGTTATCTAAACCCTAGAGCTATCCACCCTTGGTAGAACTATGCCTAAAATTAACCATTAAAAATAATTTGATTTATTCCTTGACATACTAAGCCATATTTCATAGTCTCTTAGGTATGCAAGACGAATCAAAAATAATTGAACTACTTACTGACATTAAAGGTGGCTTTTAATGAATTACACAGATGAATTTAACGCGCTATGGCCTCTCTATCCTAAACGAGCAGGAGGAAATTCTAAGGCTAAAGCCTTTAGGCAGTATCAGGCAAGGCTTAAGCAAGGAGCTAATGAAAGCTTAATGCATGTAGGCGCAATAGCGTACCTGGAATTCTGTGAAGCTACGGGCAAAATAAGAACGGAATACGTTATGCAAGCAGCGACTTTCTTTGGAAGAGATGAGCACTATCTTGAATCATGGGATTTACCGATTGAGACAAAAAAGGAATCTCTAGCCGACAAAGCTAAAAGATTAAAGATCGAGCCACAAAGAGGTGAATCTCAGTTTTCATACGACGACAGAGTAAGAAATAGTTAATCAAATAATTTATTTTAGAAGCAGAGTAACGGGGGTTTGTGATGGCTAAGGAAAATATTAATGCTAACAGAACTTGCTTTTTTAAGTGATTTTAGCTTTCTCGGCGATGAAGCAGAAGATAAGGCTAATATAGCGTTATATAAAGCCTTGAAAGAGTATGAAGATAATTTTAGATAATGGGAAATTGGACAACGGTGCATATATCAGGAGCGTGTGATGAATAGAGGTGAGATTATAGATGCTTATTTGTTTTTACGTGCGAATAACCATAGCATTTCAAGTGAAACATTGGATTTTATGAAGAATGTATCACTAATAGCGTTAGACGCTCTTGGTGATAAAGATTGCGTTGATTGTATGCACGATGGGCATCAAAGCATGTTTCCAAGTGCTTGTACTGGATGTGGTGACACTGAATATCGCAACTTTAAAGCCAAATAACACTATCAAACTAAAGAGTAACACAAGGGGATAATGGTGAAACAGAAGGTGATAAAGATTATAAGAAGCTCGCTTGCAGGCGCAGAGGATAATTTGTATAGAGCTAAACGTATGTTTGATGCAAGAACTATGGATTTGAGCGCGGAGTATGGTCAATCTGGGCAGAGCTGCAAAAGTATACTAGATGGATATCAAAAGGAGTATGACGAACTGAAGGCCGCTTTAGATTGGGTTAATAAACAGGGGTAATAAGATGAATAAAATAGTTCAATTAACGAAGCAGCTTGAAGAAGAAAAAGGCAAATTAAAGAGAGGCATAGCCGCCAGACTAAAAGCCGCCAGACATGATGCAGGGTTAACTCAGGAGGAGCTATCTGATTTAGTAGGCGTTAGTCGTACGACTATTACAAATATTGAGACAGGAAAGCAAGGTATAACGGCCTATGAGCTTATTATTATTTGCGGTGCTTTAGATGTTAGCTCTGACGCATTGCTAGGGCTGTAATTAACAAGATAAGGGGAAAAGATAATGCCTAAATACACAGAAGAAATAGATGCATACAATCCGTTTACGGATGAATCTGAAATGATAGATATTGAATATGAAACAGCCTTAAGCTGGGGAACTAAAAAGATATTTGATATTACTGATTTAAAATTAACCAGTAAAACCGTCGTACCTTTGGATGGGAAAATATTTAAGAGTGAGTACCTAGAAGATATCGAAGAAAGGGTGCTTGACCGAGCTAAAATAATACATGGAGACGATTGATGAAAGTAAGAGATATTATAAAGCCCCAGATGACAACGCTAAGATTTATGCATTCTAATGAGCTAGCCGAGTATTACTTTCAAATAACTTGCCATGAAGCTACGATTCTAGCTAGAGAGGGAGAGGGAGTTAGATACCACCCTTACTCTTTTAAAGCTATGAGGAAGATGGTTAGAATGAATCTAAAGGATATAACTGGTAAACCTAAAGATAATCAAGCGGAGGTTATAAATTGAATATTGAATTAATAAAAGTTGAATATAAATTAAGTGTGAGGGTGTGATGAATCAACCCTATAGCCATAAGTACGAATTAATTGATTATATAAAAACGTTGGCAGTCGATAAAGCGTCTATCTCTTCCAATGACATTGATAAGTTTTTATTAAGTATTAAAGAGTCGCAAACATTTAGGCTACCGCATCAGGATGCTCTGCCTATAGTGAAGGATTATAAGCGTTTCTATGAATTCATGAGGGCTCCATACGAGAAATTCTTAATTGAGATTCCCGTGGATGACGGGTGGCTTGTTATGACTATTAATGATTATAAGGTTAAGGTAAATGAGTTGAACGAAAAGATAACAGAATATAACAATAGAAAATGGTGGCAATTTAATAAAGAAAAAAAAGAGCTTAAAAATGATAAATATCCCGATATCGTTTGCGGTTTGTTTTTTAAGCAAAACGGAGTGTGGGGGAATTGGGGTTCTTTCGATGTTAAAATGGATGAAGACGGTTACGAGGTCACGGCTAACGGGAAAAGCACTATAAGCAAGATTGAAGCGTTAGGCGGCGATGAAAATCAGCGTTTCGCGTGGACGATATTCGAGTTTATGGTAGCTGTAAACACGCCAAACATTAAACAGATAGAAACGAAGTCGCCTAAAATGATTAACCGTAATCGCGCTAAAAAAGGGAAAACCCCGCTTGAGGGATATAAATACTTAGATCTTATGCCAAGAGAAATACTAGATCATGAATCTAATGGTACTGGATCAACAAAAAGAATGCACTGGCGTAGAGGCCATATTCGACGGCTTAAAGATAAAACAACATGGGTAAAACAGTCATTAATCGGTAAAGGTACTTTCTTAGATAAAACATACAGATTAAAAACGTAAGGAGTAACTATGAATATTGAATTAATAAAAGTGGACGACAAGCCAATCCATCGGCGTGTATTTATGAAGGATCAAAAGTATACCGGCATTGAAAGACGCAGACAGCCAAGACCTTATACCGAAAAACAGTTTAATCGAATTGCTGAGGTGGCGGTGATTGTTTGTTTTGCGGGTGTGCTGGCTTTAATGTTTAGTTATATGGGGTGATGTGTGAATAACTGTTCATGGTGTAACAAAGAAATAGAAGGCTTCCCCTTAATCCATGATATAGATTTAGATATTTATCTTCATAGTGAATGCTCGACTAAAGACGATGCAATCGATGATGCGTGGCTAGGGTTTACGCCGCATTTTTTACAGGCGGAATCAAGCCCTTCTCAGCGAGAATTTTTAGAGCGGCAACGTTGCCTTGACTTGCGAGTTTAATCAAGAGTTCAATTTTCATATCAACACCTCATAAGGCGTATATTAGAATATTAGTGTAATTATAACCGCTAATATAGATAATATCAAATTATCCACAGGTTATACATAGATGAATAGGTATGTATTTAGTATGAAATAATCCTTGATTAAACCATAAATTATAGCTAGTATGTTATTTAACAGTTAAGGGGAAAGCCATGAGCATATTTGATATTAAAGAAGGTCACGTAACAAGCAGCTTAGATTCAGCTATCTATATTACCGACCTTAGAATAATAGAAGCGTCTAATAGATGCCTTCATAGTGATTATCCAAGCGTGGAATATACCGAGCAATTAACTCGTATAAACGGCTTAATTAATGGTTTAAAAGTTTTGCAAACAGAACAAGATATTAATAAGGGGTAAATAATGGGATTGCTTGAGCTGCAAGAAACAAAGGGGTATTTTTTATTCAACACTTTTTTTATTGTGCCTATGACTGTGGTTTTGTTGATACAGAATCCGTGGTGGTTTTTAGGTCTCGTATTCCAAGGTGTATGGACTTTAAATATATTAAGTAAGCATTGGAAAGATTAAGGGGTAAATCATGAACGTATTTGATGATATGGATGACTGTGTAAATAAATTCTTTAGGGTAATAGATAATTTAACAGAGGATAAAATGGATAAACCAAAAGTAGATGTAATCATTAAAGCGCCTCACCATAATGTTATTAAAGATGGTGAGATCGTTAAAGTATTTAACGATATTTTAAACCCTAATGCATTAACAGATGCTTATGCGTTAAAGGGTAAATTGGAGAAAGGGAATGAGTAAACAAAAAACACATTATAGAAAAGCATTTAAATCTCCATATCTAAGCAGTTCAGATATCGTTGAGCCGCTTACATTAACGATAAAAGCAGTAAGGCTTGAGCCTGATAGGACAAAAAAATCAAAAGAGCATTTTAACACGGCTTACTTTGAAGAAAAAGAAATACGGCGAGGTGAGCCAATGAAGCCTATGGTGCTAAATGTCGGGAATACAGAAGTTATACGAAAAATGGCGGGGGGCGCTAAATACCTTGATGATTGGATTTTAGGGTTCAAGGTTCAGGTATTCGTCTTAGAGGGTGTTAAGTTTGGCCGTGATACGGTCGAAGGGCTGCGCATAGGCGCGCCACCGCAAAGACGGCAAATTGTAGAAGGTACACAGCAATGGAGTAATGCAATCGAGGCATACAAAAGAGATAACAATTTAGATGCGGTTAAATCTCGCGTGGACGTTTCACCAGCTCAAGAGGCGTTAATTATTGAGGCAGCCAAAAGTGTGGTATGACATACAGCAAAATACCGATGAATGGCTTGATTTGCGTATAGGAAAGCTAACTGGGTCAGGGGTTAAAAACATTATGGCTAATTATGGGAAAGTGTTTGGCGAACCAGCTAAAAAACTGGCTGTGACTATAGCTAGAGAGCAGTTAACAGGGAAGCGTAGCCTTAACGAATCATACAGCAACGCGCACATGGAGCGAGGCCACGAGCAAGAGCCTATAGCTCGCGCCCTATATGAAGAATTATTTTTTACTGATGTTACAAACGGCGGGTTTTATGGTGTTGGCGCGCTAGGGTGCTCTCCTGATGGCTTGGTCTGTGATAATGGTTTGATAGAGATTAAATCCGTAATTGACCACGTCCAATATGCAACCATTAAGCGAGGCGGGTTTGATCCCTCCTATAAGTGGCAACTATATTTTAATTTAATGCAATCAGGCCGAGAATGGATTGATTACGTTAGCTATTGCGCTGATTTTCCACCGGCAACGCGGCTCCATGTACACCGAATATATAAAGCAGGCTGTACCGAATGCTTTGAGATGATGAACGCGAGGATTAAAGAGTTTTTTACACTTGTTGGGGGATGTAAGGAAATAATAAAGGGTTGATAATAATATGAATACCGAATTAATCGACCAAATGGAAGCAGATCGTCAAGCGGTGTTTAAGGCATCTAAGATGGTATCGAGAAAGCGCCAAGCTTATTTTTTTAGATGTAGTGAGGCCACCGTTAAAAGAATGCTGACAGGGGATTATAGGCGCTATCTTTTAGATCGCGAATTGGCAATGCTTAAAGCGCTAGAAGAGGCCAGAGCCGCGCTAAGAGTAGCGGCAAAGTACATGAATATAAAAGCCCAATGGAAGCTATCAGGCATACCATTTAGGAAAATAGAAAACCACCACTATCAAAATAGGTATAAAAGTAATGGCTAAGGGTGTCCCACATAAAAAGAAAGACTCGCTAAATGATGGAGTTTATCAGCGAAGCATTTGCTTGAACTGCACAAAACTTGGTGGACCAGAAACATGCATCCCAACTAAAAGCCTATGCCCATTGAAACAGGAAACGGCAGGGCGAAGGCGTGAGGTTTACGACTTTATACTAAGAAGCCCACGAACGGTTGACGAAATTACAGAGCTTTTAGGTACTGACGCGAATCATTCGAGCGAGATTTGTTATTTATTAAGGAAGTCTAGTTTAATTCATCGAGTCAATGGTAAGTGGGCAATTAAACCTTGACATACTTAACCATATAACATAGTCTATTAATTGAGGTAAAGAGATGATACAAGTAAGTGAAGAGTCGTTAGTAATCCGTTATGTAGTAGCTTTAATTGTAGGGGCTTTGCTTGGTGCTTGGCTGTATTCATCTTGGATTTATGAAGATTGTGATATGGAAGGCGGCGGCAAGGGCTCGATAGAGATATATGGTAAGACGTTTTATTGCTCTGGTAGGTATGGTGACACGATTGATTTAATAAATCTCAATGAGTTAAGTAAGGAGTTAAATAATTGACTATATCAAAAAACCCATGTGAGGTTATGGCGCATAAAAAGCTAAAGAAAATGATGCACTACGAACCTGAAACAGGTGTTTTTACTCGCCTTGTGGATTCCTCAAGAGGGAGAATCGGAAAGATCACGAATGTTCCGCAGCCTACTGGGTACATAATTATACGGTTTTCTGGATAAAAGCATATGGCTCATCGTTTAGCTTGGTTCTATATGGAGGGCGAATGGCCTACAGGCCATATCAACCATATTAGAGATGATAATAGGTGGGTTAATCTGCGTGAAGTATCTAATCAAGAGAATCATAAAAACCAGTCTATTAGTATAAACAATAAATCTGGAGTTATTGGCGTGTGCTGGAACAAAAAAGCTAGGAAATGGCACGCGCAAATAAAAGTTAACTATAAAGCAATAAGCCTTGGTTGTTTTAGCGATATTCACAATGCCATTAAAGCCAGAAAAGATGCCGAGATAAAATATGGATTCCATAAAAATCATGGAATTAAACAACAAACAAAAGAGGAAGTGTAAGATGGACTTAAATGACGAGCAAAAAGAAATAATCGAGCACACAATAAAGAATGGAATTTTTTGCGGTGAGAGTATGGCTATGGATGAACTTTGTGATGAGGGTTTAATGGAGTTCGCGGGAAAGAAATCTTTTGTTCCAGATAAATATTATCGAGTGACAAGAAAAGGCAAACAAGCTATCGCTAACAAGGTAAAGGATTAACTAACAGGTAAACAGTTTATATATTAATAGGTAATATTATGAGTGATATTAAAAGATTTGAAATAACAGAGGAAGAATTCCCAGTAAGGGAGTCTAAATCAGGCGATTATGTTTATTACGATGATTATAAAGAGTTACAAACCGAGCTAGCCGAATCAAGGGTTGAGCTTGGGCTTATGGCTATTTCTAGGGATGGGTTAAAAGAAAGATTGAAGTCGTGTGAAGCAGCCTTAAATGCGCGAGATATTGAGCTAGCCAAGTCAAAGGCTGAGTGTGAGAGATTGACTGAATCAATCGAATTCAAGGATGAGATTATCAATGATTTACAATCTAGAGATAAGTCACCGTTTTAAATAAATAACCAATAGACAAATTGTAAGGGTAAAGAGAATGAGTAAATCAGAAATAAAACGGATTAACGTGCAGCGAGGCAAGCCAATGATGGAAGGGGTTGAGGATATTATTGAAGAGGCTAAAGACTGTCTACTCGGCCATAACTTAGGCTTTATCGGCGAACCTGAATGGTCTCGTAAAACAGCACGGCTAGTCTCCGACTTATTAGTTAAAATTGAACAGCTAGAGCAACCAAAGAGTGAGAGCAAATGAGCAACTTAAGACAAGAGTTTACGGAAAATGCAAAACAATTCGATTTACTAATGGTTGAAATGTTAACGAGAAATAAACAACTCGAAGAAGATAAGAAGTCATTAATTGAAGCCTTACAAAATCTACTGCACGAACATATTGTCTTGCTATCTATGAATTTGCGTAAGTATGAAATAGATGGGGAAAATTCCGTTTATAGTGCTAGATCTGAGCTAAAGAAACATAGGCTTGCAAATAACGAGGTGTTATAGATGAATGAAGACAACATTAAGCTATTCCCTTACGGAGCTATTCAGCCAAACCTATTACTGGAAAAAGCTAAAAACTGGGATTTAGAGCAAATACTTATTATTGGATTTGATTCAGATGGTGAGCTAGTCTTCGGCGGCTCTGAGGATAACTGGAAGGATTTATTATTTTTAATGTATCAAGCAAATGAGCACATGAGAAATAGGATATTTGATTATGAGTGAAGAACTAAAGCCGTGTCCGTTTTGCGGGGAGCCTCCTATGTTAAACGCAACAAGATCTCCAGTGAATCTGAATGGGACGGCATATATAGATTGCTTAAACTGTAACGCATCAATGTTTCGCGGGTTTTTGTTAGAGAAAAAAGGCCAAGAAAAGGCCGAAAAACTACTAAGTAAAGCTTGGAACACCAGAGCAGAGGATAAGTAGATGGGTAAGCAGGATAGAGATAGAATATTATTCTTAACTAAACGAGATCCAAGCACTGTTATGGCTTTTGTCGAGCAAGCAAAAAGCCAATATAGGCGCGCCGCTCTCAACTCTAAATCAAAATATGGCAGAGGTGGAAATTATAGGCGGTTATACGCCCAAAGCTATCTTTTCCATAAGCGACTAAAGAAACAAAGCAAATTTAGCCACAAGCCTACAGGCTAGATATTTTTAAATAGTAGGCATAATTAAGGAGATAGTAAAATGAAAAAAGTAATATTAAGTATAATCTTTATGGCGCTAGCAGGCGCAGCAAATGCAAGCCCTTTGGTATTAATATTTAGCGGAGCTGTTAACGCGTCACCAATTTCTGCGGGCTATTTAATGGCTAAAAATGAAGCCGTGACAGACGCATGTTATAGTGAACCTGTTCGATCGGTATCATGGAAGTCTAACCCTAGCTATTCATTTTCAGTGGCAGGCTGTGATTATCAGGCTAAAAAAAGTCAGTACATTTTAAGCTAAGTTAATAGCTACCCTTCGGGGTAGCATATTTAGAGGATAAATAGATGATTAAATTATTAATACTGGCAACTCCGCTAATAATGTTTAGCTGTAGCTTCATACCTTTGGTGCCGGTCTAACTACCAATCGTCATCATCTTCGATAGGGGTGGTCTTTTGTCGCTCTATCTTGGCGTTCTTCTCTTTTTGCCTTGCTACGCGCCACGCAGGAAAGCTCCCAAATAATACCGCCTCAACGCCTGCTGATACTTCAACGCCTGCTAATTGGAAGTAAAGGCCAAAGCTAAACGCCACAGCGGTCAATACAGGCGTAAACAGGCTCTTAACTATGGCATCACCCGCATAAGCTAGTTTAACTAGCGCATCGACCCAAGGGACGGTTTTAGTTTCAACGAGCTTCATTATTACTGTATTAGACATCTCTAATACTTTAAAGGCGTACTCGTTCTTTTTATCCTTGTCTTCAATCATTTTACCGCCTACTTTAAATAGGCTAGGTAAAAAGCTGGTTAATAATCCAATCATAATTTACTCCGGGTGATAAATTCGTTTAAGTTCTTCTATTTGCTTCATACACTGCTTGCAGCCTTCTCTAATTACGATGGTTTTGCGTGAAACCTTGCTAGGCTTATCTTTTAAGCTTACATCATAAATATGCTTAGATAACGCATCCATTTGGTAATCTTTTACCGCAATAACCTCTCGACTGTCATAAGCATCATATCCAATACCTAAGAAGCTAACCAAAAAAGTTAAGATAGATAGAGATACTTTCGGGTTTTCAATCCCAAGTTTAGCCCACCATCTCACTCTTTCAGTTAATGACATTAAAAGCGTCCACTTAACCCAATACCAAAGCCAATTTCACCAGATTCATTCACGACTGAGCCGTTAATTAGCACATCACCTAGTCTTTTACCAAGACCTATTGATAAAGCGGATTCATTGTCAAATTGACCACCGGCAATACTCCATTGTGTTTTAGGTGTATAAAATCCAAAATTATGCTGTGAAGAGGCAAGGGCTGCGGCAACACCTTTGTATAAAGTTGAGGCGTTTACACCATCTTTACCGTTAAGGCCATTAGCGCCAGTTAATCCACGTTCACCCTGAATTCCCTGCTCACCTTGAATCACTGTATGGTGATGGATGCCACCAGCATAAGCTGATATTGATACCATCATAAGTAAAACTATATATACTAATCTCATTTTTCAGTCCTCTAGTTGAATATTATCTAGCATACTAAATAGATCATCCCACGGGAAATGCTGCCCCGGATCAACTTTTTTAGATGCTTTTTTGAGTGGGTATACCTCATTCCAATTAGCTCTTACTTTATCATGCCCTTGAATCCAGTCAGCCGAGAATCCGTGCTTTGTCATTAATTGAGCTAAAAGCTGACCAAGGACGAGTAGTTGTGGTCTCGTATAAGGGTAGTCTGTACCGCCCTCCAGTTCAATTCCTACAGTGAAGTTGTTACAGTTTTCTCGGTCATTCATTATAGACTTGCCAGCATGGTAAGTTTTACGGCCTTCTGGTGCAAGCTCTATTAGGCCGCCTTCTCTTCTTATAAGATAGTTGGCTGATACTTTGTATTCTTTAAATATACCAAGAATGGTATTGAGGTTAAATGGATCGTCTGGAGTGATGTTTTTCGCGCTAATAAAATGAATAATAGCACCATCAATAGACTTTATTTTATTCTTTGAGTAGCAGTAGCTTGGTAGGTGGTTTTGAATCACGCATACCGCCAAGGTGACTGTTTTGGTTTTGGCTTAGGTTTTGGCTTAGGTTTTGGCTTCTTCGGTGTTTTCTTCTTAATCGGTCTCGCGGTTTTCATGGGAGTCTCCTTTCTAGTATAATAACTCTATCGGAAATAGTGCTAACATCATTCTCAATGCGGATAACATCATTTTCTAGACGCATAATTTTACCCGAATGCATCGCATCATTGCCGGTTGCCGTTATAATAAAATCATTAATTTTACTTAACGAGGTATTTATCTGCGCTAGTTCATGAACAGCAACCGCTCCAAGAGCACCAATCAAGGGGAAGGTGAAAAGAGCAACCAAACCTACAATTTTCATCCACATTTCTAATGGCCTATCGCTTACTGGTGTTGGTGACATTAAGATATTATCCTTGAGTATAGTGAATTTTGGCTAAACTCAAACATTTAACAATGTCCATCAATGCTAGGTTCGAAGGGGTTTAGCATATAAGCGCAGGTTAATGTAGCGTTACGAAGTCGCCAGCCTTTTGATTCTGCTTTGTGTCGCTCACATCTTGAGGTAAACAGCCATTCTTTCGGGCGCTCCAAAAACATGAGTGAGCCGACAGTTATATTAAATAAAACATCGAGTAATAAAGCGATAACATATAAAGGGATGAATAGGTTCCTGATAATAGGGTGAATTTTGTCTTTATTGCGCTTTAAGTTCATGAATGCGAGATAAAATATCCATGTGCTAGCGGTTATTGTGTATAAAGATAAAAAGCTTATGAGTGTTAGTTTGATCATGGTTTATTTGTGCTATAGTTTGTTTATGGGATTATTTATATTCATTTTGATGATTGCTTTTGTTGCTTATCTTGAGTTCTGATTTGCTCTAATAGTGAATTAATAGCTATTACCTGTGATTCTGCTGGTAGCTTCTGTATATCTTTAATTTGCTTAGGGTATACCTTGGCTAGTTTAGATTGATAAGGTTTTGACAGCATAATATGCCTAGCTGCTGGCCTAGCCGCCATACCGATCAACCACAAAGGGTTTCCGGTTGAGATAGCCGTAACCACTCCGGGTAAAGCATCTCCCGGTCTAAACCCTGTATCTTGAGGAACATTAGTCTGAACAGAGCCTTTAAAGTTCTGGCCTACTTCCGCCACTTTTTTAATAGCGCCTGACATTGGCTTGCCTTTATCCAGCATACGACCTAAAGCAACAGCATCAACATTCTCGCCTTTTAGCGCGTTTTCTATCGTATAGGTTTTAGCAATTCGCTGTCTTGCTGCTTTAAATTCAGGTAAGAGATTCGGATTTGTTTTGGATAAGCTCCGCTCCATCAAGCTCTCAATTGCATTAGCTATCTTGCCTTGAGCTTTAGCCATAGATACCATAGACGGATCTTGAGACTTGAATCCTGTTTTAGAATCCGCTCTTAATTGTTTAATGGCCTCAACAAGCGCCCCAGACGAATATTCGCCGCGATCAAACTTAGCGACAAGCTTATCAACGTTCTTTTTAGCAAGACCGGGGATTTCTTTAGCTAATACCGAGCCTTTACTTGATATATTAGTTAAATCTTTAGTGAATGCCTTATCAACTTTTACCTGCCCGATATTTGAAACTTTTTCATATACTTTACCGGCTTTAATTCTGACAGCATTAAGTCCTTCAGACGATAAAGGCACATCTTTTGAGTAACCTAAATCTTTTTTAATGATATTATTTGTTATTTTTTGGTTATAAACAGAAGCCTGTTGCTTTATAGGTACATTACCAGACGCTCCCTGTAGTCCTTGTTGCGTTTTAGTGGGTTTAGCTGAAACTGGGGGCAGCTTATAACCTAATTTACGCGCCTTTAAAAATGAAGCATTGGGTTTCATTGCGCTAGCTCTGGCTGCTTGCACAGCAGGTTTTACTACGCCACTGGCCAACATAGCAGCCATAGGGGCTAGAGGTTGATTTGGGAATGCTTCTTTTGCCGCAACTGCACTAACCGCGGGAACTGCCATTTTAGCGACATTTGATGCAACTTGCTTCATTCCTGTCGCTGGAGCTAATGCCCCGCCACCCATAATACTTGCGCCCATATGTACATTTTGTTGTAAAGGCGTTTCATCTGACGGTTTGAAGAATTCCATACCAGTAGCGGAGCCGATTCTTCGTTTAATATCTTGTGAGCCACCGACTAAACCACCAGTATCCATACCATAATCAGCTCTAGGCTGTTCAGAAGGGTCTCCCCCAAGTGCAACTTTACTAGCGCCATAAGCAGAAATTCCTAAGTTAATAATATTTTGAACGGTATCCATAGGGAGGCCAGCGAGACCAGCCATCATCGAATTAATACCGCCAGCGGCAGACCTTGCAACCGCGACATCCTGACTTAATCCACCATCCTTTCTTTGCTTTAGTCGCTCCTGAATAGCCCCTTTTAAGTCAATAGGGGGCGCTACTTGGTTGGATGGAATTGCATTTTGTGGTGCATTTTGCAATTGCTGCACAGGTTGTTGAGCCACGGTTTGGGGCTGGTCTAATTGAAAACCAGCAGGCAAAGCTTGGCCGTCTTGAGGTTGATCAAGTTCAAATCCTTCTGGTAAGCCTATTGCCACTGGCCACCTCTGAAAGTGATTGTTTGCCCTGTTTGTGGGTTGGTCGCGGTAGCGCCTTCCTGTATTTGTGGTGCTTGCTGTTGGCCGCCTTGCTGATTATTTTTAACTGATCGTGTTTTTTGTAGCCAATCTGCCGCAGTGTTTCCTCTTTGACTAAGAAATACAGCTTGATCTTCTAGATATCCAGCAAGTTTTTCTTGTGCGTCTATTTTTTCTTGTGCCCATTTAACTAACTCAGGCCCTTTTAGATTTGTTGGCAAAGCAGTATTTAAGGCTAGATTAAGCTCACCTTCTGATAATGCACCGAAAGTAACCGAGCCAACAACGTCAAGACCTAACTGATTTCTTAATGCCTCAAGTCTAACTGATTCCGCTCTGAAACTAGGCATTTTAGCGACTAATGGGCCAGTTACAGCGCCACCTTGAGAAGCGTCTATAACTTTCCTAAGTGTTAATACATTAGATCTTAGTTTGCCTGTTCTTTCAAATGCTTTACTTGCTATTTGAGCAGCGTCTTTACCTAATTCTCGGCCTTGTGCGCGCTTTTGCTGTAAGTCAACACCTCTTTCCTCGGAATTTTTTATTAGGGTTAGTTCTTCATCTGTTGGCTGAACGACTTTAATTTGACCTGTTTTACTAACAATCCGTGCGCCGCCGCCCGGTAGAAATTGCGATGATTGAACTTCAAACATCCCACCATCTTCGCCAACTGGTACGGAAGCTATTTGCTCTCCTTTCGCGCTAAATCGAGTTTGTCCGGCCTTTAGTGTAAATCCGGCCTCTTTTCCGGTGGGCTTACCAATAATCTGAGCTTTTAATTCAGGGTCAAATTTTGGATACCATTGCTCCTTTGGAAAACCTTTACTCATTAAGTCTTGACCGACTGCATCCCATGTGGCTTGGTCTACCGTCGTACTAACCTGCTGTTTCATGTAAGCCGTTCTATCGGAGTCTGTTCTTAATTCTGCTTGTGCTAAACGACTCGGAGCAAGGGCGTTGCGTTGCTGCATCACTTGAGCGTTATTTTGCATATTTTGTTCAGACGATGCAATTTGATTGCCTTGCTGAATAGCAGCACCTGCGTTTAAGGCGTTCATTGGGAATGTTTTAATAGCCATTAGTATCTACCTTAGTTAGTTTGTGACAACCAATATGAATTATTGGAAGATGTTGTCGATGGCTGCCTTATTGGTGCTTGCTGCTGATTAAATAAACTACGCTGTCTCTGGGCTTGTTGCAAGGCTAAGTAATTCTGTATTCCACCCTGAATCGCAGTATTTTGATTCTGATAGTTCTGCCCAGAAATATTCGCCGTATCTGCGCCGTATTGATTCGCAATGTTGGCCTGATTCGCACCAGTGTTTATGTAATTAGCCTGATTCTGATTAGCTTGATTCGCACCAGCACCAGCGGCGGTATTAATGCCTTGGCTACCGTAACCCGCAAGCTGCATTTGTCGTGATAGATAGTTTTGTTTATTTGCTTCGTTTTGGTTAAATTCGCCAAACTTACGATTATAGACATTACCATATTCATTTGAGGCGAAACCTTGTCCGTATCGGGTTAATTCTTTAGCGGCGCGGCCTGATAATTTCATCCCGCCTGCGCTTAAAGCGTTTTGTCCAGCTTGTTCGCCTTGGTCGAATCTGAATTGATAGCCGGGGTCGGCCGTAAAGTCACCCATCTCAAAAGGTTGAGGGGAATACTCTCCACCGGGTTGTAGTGCGCCTGACAAGTAATTCAAAGCTTCGTCGCCTACTTCACGCTGAACTCGCGTATCTTCACGAGTTTGGTCGTATTGTGCCTGTTGTTGCTCTAAAGACCTACGACTAGCGGCATCTTGGAATCCTAAAGCACGAGCCTGCGCCTCGTCTGCGGCTTCTTGTTGCTGTCTTGCAGAACGGTTTGATAGATAGCTCCCTACGGCTACTGCGGTTATTGCTGATGACATGCATCACCTCTTAAATTATAAGCTTGACGATAGTTTATTGTGATTTCCTCACCTAATTCACCACCCTTGCATCCTTCTATATCAATTAGCGCAGCTAAAACAATGTCGTTATTAGCCAATAAGACAAATTCAGCGTTAGGGGTAGGGGAATGATTGGTAAATCGGCCAGCAGGGGTTCGTTTCCCATTAAGACTAGCTGGGGCAACTAAATCACCTTGTTTGATATTTGATGTGGCAAACAATCCTTTACCCTCTATTTGAGAACTTGAAACTTGTACCTTAAAGCTCCCTAAAGGGAAAGGGATTATATCCTCTTCTATTTCCGATTCCATGCGTACCTGTTCGGCCGTTACACCCAAATCTTTTAACATAACGTCAAAGTCTTCACGATCTTTATGTTTTACCAGATAATCGAGTTTTTTATTAATATAATCAGAATCTCCCCATATATCGGCTTTATCTAAATAAGTGCTTTCTAATACATCTATATCAGTCTCATTAGTAGGGTAAATATTAAACCACTTCATATCCTCGATGATTAATCCGACTTTGCGACCGGGTTGACTAGTGAAGATTCGGGGGGCTGTGACTCGCTCAACCGAGCCGTCATCAAGAAACATCAGTACCTCACCTTCTGCCATGAAGTTTAAATGCTCTTTTTTCTGATAATGGCCAATAGAGAATATACCTGCGCCAATGTTTATTTCACGCATATAAACACCTGCGCCAAAATGATGCGTTACAGGGCAATCTGCTTGCTCCATGCCTAACATATCTCCGACAATATTTAGAATGCTGTCTTCACTGGTAAGAGTATGTCCTCCAGTTTCAATCATTTCATTTAAAGCGGATATTTCATTCATAATCGAGTCGCCAGTATTAGATAAGTTTCTGAGCCTGCATTAATGCCTGACCCTGTTGTATTTTGGTAGGTAATCGAAACGGTATCCACCGCTGAAGCCCATGCTTGTACAATATCCAACCCTGTCGTCCGACTAGGTTTATTTACGGTAAGTATATCACTTGTAGATAATCCTGCCACCGTAAATGTTTGCGTTGACTCGGAGTTAGCACTTACTAACGTAGGGTCGATGGTTGTTGAAAATGTCTGTGTTTTTGGGAAAACGGCATATAAATTATTCAGCCACTTTAAAAAGAAAGGGGCTTTTATAGGGTCGATTTCTAACCCTTTTGGCGGCGCTATGCCTTTCTCGTTCAATCTGATAATACCTCGACGGTTGCAAATGCATCAATCACTTGGAATTCCACAGGGTCGGTACATCTAAACTCAAACGTACGCCCCCTTGATGTTCCGAGTCGGTTCCATATACAGCGAGTCGACGGAACACCTGTTGCGCCAAGACTTTTACTTATCCATGATGACCAAGACTCACCACCGTCATCTGACCAGCGTAATTCCATCACCGGAGCGGCTTCATCACCATTACCTACACCTGTTTTAACGTCGATAACGACTTGAATATACTGAACCCGCTGATTATTAGTGTGAATAATCATAGACCTACGGTATCGCTCTATAACACCCCCATCATCGGTGTATTTAGTGAATGATAGCTCATACAGTTTAGCGTTATTATAATCTCCTACAAACTGCCTATTACCTAGTGAGCCATAACCTAAACCTAAGTGCCGCCCTAAACCGAAAGACTTTAATCGGTGAGTAAGACCTGTCTGAGTGTTGAAAGCAAAGGTTAAGTCTTCCGATGGGAAATTCAAAATATAATAACTCTGGCCTTTCATGTCATAAAGACCGCCAATCGCATCACTTGTAATAGTGAGTTGGTTAATAGTCCAAGTCTCATCCTGTGAGGATAATTGCGAGCCTTGAAATCCGGTTATTTTAACAACAGCAATACCGCCACCGGGTTTAATGGCTAGCATATAAAGGCCAGATTCATCCTTAGTTAGTGAGTGCTTCGACTGTATCCCATACTCTATAACATTCGGATAAGGGCTGAAAGGAAAGTCAGCGTTGCCTGAATTATAAAAAACCTGCATCGTTTCGCTGCCTGCTAAGTACAAGTCTTTCTCATTAGTGATATGAGCTAGAATATCATCAGGATTAGATTCTGCGCTAGCAAAGTCTAACGCCGCCCACGATGTAATATCTTCATCGGCTGAAATGTAAAATTGGTCAGTATTAATATCGGCGCAAATAAAACGCCCATCGAGATAATTTATATGTGTCGCGCCATTGGGAAAGTCAGCATCGGCAATCTGTGTGGTTGTTGTGCCGTCTGTGTAATATCCGTTTGTACTATCAACTAGACCTAAATTAGTACGCCCTCCAGCCAGCATGCACCACCCTGAAGAGGTGTTAAGTGTGCCGACAATGGTGACAGTGTCAGCGGTGTTCATTTTCCACACTGAGCTGCCCGATACTCCGTATAAATCACCCTTCCATCGGACGGGATTCGCTCTTGCTGGACCAGTGCCTATAGTGGTGATTTTACTTAAACCCGGTGTGGATAATAAAGTAATGGTACTTTTAGCGGATGGACTCTCAGCTTGCGGGTAAAGATTAATAGTTTGTTGATCGTTAACCTTCGCCACTCTTGAGGTAGATTGTTCTCCTAGTAGAGGTATGGCTTTACGCATTATTCTTCCATTTCAAAGAAACACATTTTAAGCCCGATGGCTTATCACGATTTAAATCGTCAGTACCAATGGTGATATACCCATCATGAATAAGCTCTAATGCAGAGGGAGCAGAGGCATTGGTTTTAGCTAAAATGTGATGGTTATATAAATCTTCTGTTACTTTAGAAACGGGATCTAAATAAACAACCGTTTTTCCTGTTAAGTCGTTATTTTCAAATGGATGAGGGATTTCATTCATGTCTGCATTTTTTATTGTTTGATCGACTTCAATATAAGTAAATTCATCCGTTTTTAATCGACGGCTTATCATTTTACGATTAGATAAAGAGCCATTTACCTGCATTTCTCGCCAGTTAGGTATCTCTACCTCAAGTAAGCGTTTTTTAATGTAATACTCACCATTCTCACCTTTTGCATCGGCTACGGTATTTGTAGAACCGTTATACATCCAAGGTGGGTCAATAGATGAGGCTAAAGCAAGTAGCTTGCCGGTTGTATTATCAACAATGCCAAAAGTAAATAACAATATTTGACCGTCATTAGAGTAATAAGGTGGTGATGAATTTATATAGTAAGTTCTACCGTACATAGTTTTAGCTATGCCCGTGTCTTCACCTATTCTTATATAGGCTCTTGGGACAAATGTAGCATTAACAGCTCCAGCGCTTATTACTATTAATCCTGCATCTGAAGCAGTCCCGTTTGCTGAGCTTGCCCTTAAATAGTAACTAAAAAAATTATGCTGCGGAGAGGTTAATAGGGTGTCAATTACTCCACCTGAGACTGCAACACTCACATCTTGGTTGGTTTCTTTAATCTCAGACTGACCTACTGAGTCTGCATCTATCTGCGCCTGTGCAACAGAGGATAGAGTGGCTAAAGTGCCTAACCCTAAGTTAGACCTAGCGCCTGATGCTGTACTTGACCCTGTTCCGCCATGAATTACTGCTAAATCTGTTGTTAGGCCAGTAATAGAGGTAATATCACTATTTGCTCCGTTACCTGCTTTTGAGTCTATTTGCGTTTGAATGGAGGAGGTTACGCCATCAACATAATTTAATTCTGTTACGTCTAAAGTCGCTCCATCGAGAATATTTATTTCTGCTGATGTTGCTGTAACTTGAACGCCTAAAATGCTAAGCGTACCGGCGGCGTTTAAATCACCTGACACCGTTAAATCATTCCCCACTGTCATATCGTTAACAATGGTTAAATCACCAAAAACCGTGTCAGAAACCGCCCGAACATCATCAAACCAAGTGTCTCCGGTTGTCGCATCGGATGAGTGGCAGCCGTAGATTCTTAATTTTGCATAGCGTGCATTTGTCACAGCGGTTGCTACACCGCTTTTCTGCGTCCATCCTGTCGGATTCGTTGCTGAGTCGTCATAAAGACTTGAGGTAGAAATTTGAACTTGTGCAGCGGTGTACCAAATAACTTCTACGACATTACGGACTGCTGCATCAGTCGATTTCATCATCCAAATAGCCGCGACTTGACCACCTTCTCTTGCTTCAAAAAAATTGGAGACCGCATAGCCGCCACCATCACCAACAGAAGTGAATTTAAGGCTTTGCGCCCCTTCAATCTGGTCAGTTGTGTCTATTACTACTACGCCAGCACCTGCTCCGGCGGTTGGATAAGCGGTCACATCCCACTGGTCGGGTAAGTTATCGCCATTAGTATCATCCTCAAATCCACCATCGTTAACGAGATTATAATTGCCGTAGTTAACTTGACCTTCACCAGCACCAAAGTCTGAGAGCGTCCAGATTAACGTATCGTTAGCGTCTACTAACCTTAAGTCGTAGGTTCCATCAAACCATATATCCGCTTCACCTCTAGAGTCGAAAATAACAGGATTCGCGTTATTCGCTGAGCCATCTTTATTGGTATAAGTTAGCTTGTTGTCCGTGGTTCCGGGTGTGTAAGTATTGAGTTTATATCCTGCACCAACGCCAGTCTCAGAGAATACCTGCCATTTACCGGCGGATTGTCGTTTGATACCCATTAATAACTATCCGTTAATATATTTCGACGCACTGAATTTGAGCCTAACGGCATAGTATCCATGTTGGCGCCTTCTAATTTATTATTAATGCATTTCACCGCAATAAAGTTAGCACCTTCAATGGCTCTTTTTGCTGTTTCTTGCGAGACAGGGACTTTAAATATGGCGCATAAATTAACAACTAGATTAGCCTGTACAGCTTGTTCTGACCAGATAGGGATAGGGCATTTATCTGAGCCAGTATCTTGTGGGAAATAGCCTATATCCTTATCAAACGCCGCCCACATCGCCATCATGTTATTAAGCTCAATTAATCCATCGGCTAACTCACTTGCGGAGGCCGTCTGACCATCAGCAACAATTTGAGCCTCACCTAATGCATTAGTAATTAGAACAGTATTAGTTGTCATCTACTTGCCCTTTTTCTTGGCCTTTATAGGTGCTTTAACTTCTTTCTTTATTTCTTCTTTTACTTCTGGAATAACGTCTTTAATAACTCGCTTCCAGCCTATTTTTTCATGTGTTACTGCGTCAGCTTCTGAATAAACATGATGCAGACCGTGTTTTTTGTGTTCCATTAATATTGGCATTTTATCTCCTTAAAAAAGACCCCCTTTCGAGGGTCTAATCCTATTACGATGCAATTAAACCGAGAGCAACTAACTGCGCTCTCAGGTCTGCAAGTTCCAGTATAACACTAGCTAAATCTGTGCCCACTGCCACCGCTGGTGCTGGTTGAACTACTGGAGTCGCGCCGTAAAACCCGACCTTTTCTGTAGCTGATTTTCCCATTTGCGCCCCATCAGGACTGTTATAGGTTACTTGTTCAGTCATTTTAATTCTCCTAGTTAGTTACCCGTGAAGCCCATGCAGGACGAAGTGCAGCCATACCGTAAAGTATGTCAATACGCATCAATAGCTCATCGTTACGAATATCAGAACCCTGCCAAATACGCATACTCATGCCTTCATTAACCGAGCGAGCAGATTTGTGAGCATCATCCATAATAGGCAAATCAGCAGTAACAAACTGGAATGCTTCTTTATGATACATCAAGTTCTGAACAATCGAAGTCGTCGCTGCGCCAACAAATACAAAAGCATCGTTATCAGCAGGGGACGCGCTTACATTCTGCTTAGCGCCTGTCCAGTAGATAGCTGGGGAGATGCTAATGCTTGTAGTTGTTGGAGTGACCGTATCCGTAACAACGAACTGTTGTAAATGGCTGTAAGCGACCTTAGTTTCCGGATGAACCGCAAACACGGAGTCGATAGTAAACACTGAGCCAACTGTAGGCGCAACAGATGCACCATCAATAGTTAAAGTCGATAAGCCATTTACAAAGCTAGCTTGGTTAATCGCTAAGCCTGTTACATCTGAGCTATTAGCATGAGAGTACATGCGGTCATTCTCATAGTAATCAGCCATAGACGTACGAGCTACAAGACCTTCACGGAACTGCGAACTAATATCCTTGCTAGGATTAAAATAGGCCGCAACGCCATTCACAAGGCCGCCCATCGTAACAGAATCCATTTGAATGCAACGGTTTCCATCTTTAGGAGCTAAACCTTGGTTAAGCTTTGCACGAGCTGCGCCGGGAGCGACTAAAGTCGTAACTGGCGTGCCAGAAGTACCCGCAACGTTATACGTTTTCTTAGTCGCGTAAGTGATGAAATCTGACTCGATACCCGAACACAATACTGCAACAGCAGGTTCAATGTACTTTTTACTTAAAGCATCAAACGCACCATCAGAACTAACTGATTGAATTAACTCTGCCGAGTTAAAGCGCATATCAACACCGTCTTGAGTTGCTACAGTGATAGTTTGTGTTGATTCTTCTTGGTCTTGAACATCCATGACACGGCTACCTTTACGGCGCGTATATTGGTTGGGTTCACGAACACGTAAGCTTTGGCCGTTAGGTCCGCGCATAGAATCGTATTTAAAGGACTCGTCATACTGTAAATCAGTCGTCCCAATGAATGAAAGCTTCTCATGTGCAATACGTTGAGCCTCTTTCAGTACTCGATCTGTGATCGATAATGAATTTGCCATTTTAATTTCCTCGTTTAGCTATCACTTTCCGGCGATACTCGTTAAATTCTTTCTGAGACATCTGCTCCGGTGTCTTCGCTATTACTGGGTCGCCACCTTTGATTGTTTTCGCAGGGGGCGGTGCTTTGGACGTAACGTTCGTTTCTTTGGTCAACTTTGTGGCTTCGATTCTTCCCATTTCCCTTGCTGCATCCAAAGAGGACATGCGTGCAATAGAGGCGGAAATATCAGGATTCTTCGCTAAATAATAAAGTAATGCAGGGCCATCATCAGCGGAGGAGGCAATATCTACCATCTCCTTAGTCAGACTCAACGAAGTGTCACGAGTGACATCCATGTAGTCTTTAACGCTCTTGCTATACTCTGTCTCTTTAGTTTGAAATGCTTTTTGACGCGCCTGAGTATCATTATTTGTCTTATCTTCTTGAAGAGCATGTTTCGCGGCTTCTACTGCTTGCGTACGTGCTGTATCAAAAATATAGGACTGATACTTAGTTTCGTCATAATCAAAGTCTTCCAATGTCTTAACTTCAAGAGGTTGAGGTTTTTCAACTTTAACGTCATCGGATTTCTCCTTATTCGCTAAATCACGCCAATAATCTCTATCTCTTTCAGCTTCACGTCGAAACCTCGTTAATTCGTCCATCCGTTCTTGTGTCTTGTTTACAGGTGATGATTCTGTAGGCTCTGGAGTTTCTTCTTCAACCGGCTCGGCTACTGCTTCTACTGGTTCAATCGGTTCCTCGATTACCTCTTCAATTACTGCATCGTTTTCGTCTGTCATTTTGCGCCTCTAAGCGAATTTTAGCCCTGTGAATCCACAGGTAGATCTTCATACTCTGGTACTGCTTCAAGTTGTCCGTTTTTACGTTTAGCAACAACTCGTAGTAATTTCCTTTTAGCCTCTGGTTTAATTTCTTGTAAGACTTCGGCGGCTTGCTCTGCGAACGCCTGCGCCATCTCATTAATAGACTGGACTGACTGCGCCATTTGTTCAGTAAATAACTGTTTATCGGCCTCAAAGAACTCTTCTTTTTGCTCGTTAAACTGATTTAAAGTGTCTTGTGAGGTTTTTTGAGTAAAGGCGGATTCTTTTTGTGCAATTTTCGCCATTTCTTGAGCAACTTTAGTCTCAAAGCGTGCTTGCTCTGTTTTTAAATTGGCAATCGCAGTATCGACTTGCGCTTTATCCACTTCAGCCTCTGATTTATCCGATTGTGCTTGTTGCATAGCCTCTTGAGCTTGCTGCATCATCATCTCAACCTGCTGCATTGCTTGCTGAGCTTGCGCCATAGCCGCTTGCGCTTCTGGCGGGATGTCCTTTCCTTCGCTCATTTTCTGCTGGACTTCGGGCGGTAAAATAGACTTCCATCGCTCGGCTATTTCGTCCGCATACGGTAAGTCCATCGACTTCATAATTAAATCGCCTGCAATTCCCCATATTTGAGGATTAGAGCTGCCCATCTGAGTATACATTTCAGCGGCTTCCTGACGTTTAGATGAGAAGGAAGGTCCAACGGTAATATTTACATCATATCGTCCACGGTTTAAGTCATTCAAAGCGGTCATTTCGCCCGTTTCTTTGTCCTGAACCATTGAGTTAATCTTTACGTAATCTTCTGAGCCGTCCGTGCCTAAAATACGCATTTCTCGTTCTGTATCGTAAATCTTAGGGATTAAGTCTACTAATATTTCCCACGTTCTTAAGATACCCTTACCGATATTGTCAGGGAAGTTAAACGTCGCAATACGGCCTTGTTGTTCTCTCTGTCTTACCGCGACCCCTGATTGAGCTTGTGTTTTCTGTCCTCGGTCGTCTCCAAAGATACCTTGTGTGGCATCTATATCACCCGACGCAAGCTGAGTTTGTTGCATTAAAGCAGCGGGGACATCTGCTCCGGGGTTTCTTTGTGGTGCGCCGGGCGCTATTGGATCGGGATTGTATAATCTGAATGGGAAGTTCTTGCGGTGTGCTTCTGCCCATGAGTCTGTGTGCCCTTCGGATTGTTTAGGCGTTGCCCAAAACTTAGCCTGTGGGGCCATTGCAATAGATTCGTCAATTGATGTTCTTGATACGTTGTAAGACCTTTGAGCGTCCTTTGAATAGCGATGCAGTCCACACCATTGGGTTTTACCATCAATAACAATGTATTCACCATAAATGATAATAAAGGGGAATAACCTACCAGCCCAATCAGACCTTTCTAATACAGCGTCTCCCGAAACGATACATGACTTAATAATATCGAAGTTAACCTTTCTACGTTTTTTGATGAGTGCTTGATCTAAATCCTTACTGCCTTTTGCGTCTGAATCAATAACTTTACCATCCTTAAGCTGCCATATTTCACGCTCTTCCTGCTCTTTATACCAATACTCAGCAATACGAACGGTCTCATCATCGCCCCAATCGTCGTCATCATCAAATTGGGTGCTTTCAAAAGAGACTTTTTCAGCTTTAGGATATTTATCTTCAAAGGACTTCTTAGAGATGCGCTCGGTATAAATCCAGTCTTGCGCATCACGCTTTAGAATGTCTTTACTTGATGGGTCAGCATATAAACAAAATGGATTATGGATAACATCGATTTTAATATCTTGGTTAAATGCCATTGGATCGGCATAGTCTGTTGTTATTCTCCATGCGCCCATACCGCCGTCAACTTGGTATTGAGCGGCATAATCAACAATAGTATCCATATCAGAGGAATTGCAGATATTGCGAATAATGCCCTCCATGACTTCTGCTGTCTTAACGTCACCACCTTCCACGCCTCGAACCTTTCCAGATGGACGGTTAGCGCGTATCTCGTTAATGACTTTCTTGCCGTTTATTCGTAGCTTATTAAATTCGTAGCAAGGTCGGTCGCCTCGCTCTTGTTTCATGTTGTCGTCCCATTGATAGCCAGGAACGCTAACAAACTTGATATCTTCCATAGCTTCCTCGCGGTTTTCGCGGTCAGCCTCAATCATGACTTTATAACGGTCACGGACTAGCTTAATGAGCTTCACATCAGCTTTATTCTGGTCTTTCTTTGCGGGTTTTGTTTCTTCTTCTTGCATGTAAGCGCTCACTATGAAGGATAGTGTTATTGTAGCGCATTGTAGAATGTAAGCAAGTACTTACTATCTAAATCCAGAGTAGGGGTCTTGATCCATTGGTGGATTCACTGGCTCTGCAAATGTTAAAGCTAATGCGTCTCCCTCATCAGGTGAGTAACCTAACTCTTCTTTTATCTTCTCTTTTGGAAGTAAAATTATTCTATCGTGGCTATCTCTGCGGAATAACGAAGCGCATAAATCAGCGTGGAGCGTGTCTTCATCTGGAATGTCTACGTCTAAGTTTTCATCGGTTAACCAAAGATTTAAACCTCCCCACATTTCACCACGTTTATTAACATATCTATCGGCATCAAGTGGGGATGAGCCGAAAGCAATCGCCTTGACTCTTTTCTCATAACCTAACTCGTGAAGCCTATCAACCAAGTCGGCACCGCCACCAGCATCAATAAACATCATATCTGGAATCTTTTTGGCAACTGGGCAAGCCTCATCAAGCACCTTTTTACACTTAGACACTTGTTTACCGAGTTTATCGACTGCATCACCATTCCAGCTTTGTAACTCGTAAGCCTTACGCCCTTGTCGCTTAATAATAGAGAATCTGTCTCCTCCTCTTGATGGATCAACGCCAACAATAAGCATCCCATTTCCATTAACGGTACACATTCGCGCTTTATTTACTACATCAGGCTTGATTAATCCAACTTTCCCCGTCAACTGGAAAGCCTCAGCAGAATTGCAAGGGTACTCTTGTTTAAATGCGGCCTCTCCATCTGCACCATTAACCGATAATTCTGTTATTTTAACCCTTCGCCACGTTAACTGCTCGTAACTAAGTTCGTATTGCTCAGCTAGCTTTGTTTCTTCATCAGTGATAACGAAGTCAATAGGGATAGGTTTCTTGTATTCTTCTTGCCAGAACCAAGGGATAAATATATTAATGTACTCGCCTTCTCCGCGTTCAGCGGCTTTCCATTGTTGATGGAAATAATTTCCGACACCATTTGCGGTAGACTCTCTAATAACTTCTGTTCCATCTGCATCGGGTATGGCTTGCATTACGCCCTTAGCGTGGTCTTCTGCATGAGGCCAGAAAGCAACCTCTGAGCCATGAAAGTATTGAATGGTAGAGCTTCGTCCTGTTCCCTTTGTTCTTGCTGTTCCCACCTTGTAACCAGAATCTAGGGCATTAAAATACAATTCCTTTGCATTATTGCCGCCGGTTGATGGTTTTACTAGAGGGTTGTTTTGGTCATGGAATCGCTGAGCCATTTCAAACAGGTTTTTAGTGGCCTCATCTTCATGAGTAAGGATGAAAGCGCGGACACCGTAACGATGGGTTGTTTTCCAATAGAAGCGTCCTTCAACGTAGGTTGAACAGCCTTGCTGTCTACCCTTAAGGATATTAGCTCTAACCTTTCCAGTGGAGTGTAGCTGTGCTTCTAGCTTTCTATGAATGTGTAATTGCGCTTTGTTAAGGATAAGCGGCTTGACTTGTCCATCTTTTGGTCGAATCTTTAAACATCGGCTAGCGTAGAACTCAAATTCATCCTTTAATCTTAGTCGTAGAGCAATTTCTTTTTCTGTTATCTCAGTCGTCTGAGCCATTTTCTAATGCTGATAAGGCATCCTCGTGTGACATTGCCGTTAAATTAACATCCATGCTTTGCGCTGGTTTGCCTTCTATCCTTGAGCCTAATTCCTGCAAAGCTCCTAGATTGCCTTCATCACATAAAGTTAATAGTTTTTCGGCTAATTCATCCATAGCCTCTTTACCTTCAAGCTTTGTACGTTTATCTAAGGCGCGAGTAATAGCGGCGCGCCATAATTTAGCGTTAGCTCCATTCTTGTTTCCTATTGGTGCGCCTGCTGCCATATTGACTCAATCTATCTATTTGATTGCATTATGCAATGTTTCATTGTTAGTAAGCACTAACTTACATTAAAAGTTGCGTATATTTTCGATTTTATACTCGACCGACTCTCTGACTTGTGTTGCTGTGTCAGGATTAGCGGCCACCGATATTTGTTTTTTTTCAAACTTATTCGACTGATTCTGTATTGCATTGTGTGTTGCGGTTATTGCGATTGTATTACTGACCGCTGGCGTTAAGCTTGTCCAGTCTTGTAGGACTTTACCTGTTGATAAGCAGTCAATTCTATAACTTGCCGTTGTTGGGGCGTTCGCTGCATCATCTAATCTAAAGAAAGCCGTTGCCGTGAAGCTAGAACCTTCCTTCTGTTTTAGTTGCGGAATATTAATATACACTTCACTCATTTATAAGTTCCATTGTAATCTGAATCAACCATTCTTCCTCTTCTTTTGCCTGTCGAATTGTTCTTTCTAACGCCTCCATAGCAGAGTAATTATAACTTAAAATAGCTCGGTTGTATGCAATTTCAACTCTGTCGCCTAATTGAATAACATCAGTTTCATGTTTTTGAGCTAACTTAGCGAGTCGATTAAGCTCATTTACTCTTTCTTGGTCTTCAAGCTCTTTCTTTAGCTCTAGCGCAAGTTCGCGGTCTAATTTGTCTTGAATCTTTTT
>Ga0316208_1000753_pt1 | contig 35895 bp, 32 predicted proteins | sample 3monopyrite_MG_FD_204944 | JGI IMG/M metagenome (GOLD analysis project Ga0316208, IMG submission 204944) | Microbial mat bacterial communities from mineral coupon in-situ incubated in ocean water Damariscotta River, Maine, United States -... | ecosystem: Environmental > Aquatic > Marine >...
CATCATCGTAAATCAAACAATGATACAGATTCTTTTATACTTGAGTAATCGCGTACTGCTGACTTTAGTCAGATTTAAAAACCTATGGACTTTGAGTCCATAGTGGTTTAGTTTTTACAGTATTGGCAGTTCACTCTTCTTCAATTGTGATTTGGTGCAGGTAATTCAAAGTATTCATTTCTTGTTTTATCCAACATATTAGATACTTTATTTTGGTTTTTTCTTGTAGGTTTTAGGTCAATGAATTTTCCAATTATATTTCTATATCTGTAAATGATTATTGTGTTTTCTACCTTTGGATTTATCTTATTTAAATAGACTTCAGATTGCCTGTCTAAAAATGATGGCACAAAAGTTAAAGCGGTATTTTCTAAGTTCAATTCTTTTCCAAGTTGCTCTAATTCTATTTGTCGATTTAATTTGCTGTACCCTTTTTCACTCCCATATACAAAATAGACTTTTAAATATTTTTCTCGTTTGATGCTTTCTTGATCTAAAAATGTTAACCATTTTTTTATTTCAGTCCAGTTTGGATTGTTGCCCACAAAATAGACGATTCCGTGATAACGTCCATATTTACAAACAGGACACGTTTTAGTTCCTTTATCTGGTCCAAATGCGTGAAATGGTGTAAATGAAGGATTGTCTTCTCCAATTTCTAGACCAGATTTAATGTTGATATTTGTAGCTATGGGATAGTTTGGTATATTTAGTCCTAAAATAATATTGTGCTCTGCAACTTGCAATTCTTCATCAATTAGCACTCTTAAAATACCACTTCCACCACGATTTTCAAATTTCTTTCTTTTGTCACCTGTTAATTTAATATCATCATCAAATACTAAACCATCAGTATAATACTCCTCAATAATTTCAGGCTCTTTAATAGATAAATGAATATGCTCTGGCATATCAGAATTTGGATAATTTTCTGGTCGAATTGTATAAATTGAGTAATTCCCCTGCTTGTCAGATTTTACCCAACCACGAATATGTCCGTGTTTTTTAGATTTGCCTTTTCCGTTAGAATAATATCCATTGTTGTCGGTTTGCCAATAGTATACTATTACATTGGGTGCATGTGTAATTCCGTCTAATTTCAGTACTTTTCCAGTGACCAACAATCTTTGTCCTTTTTCATTCCAAGCAGAACTGGTGTCAATTGACTGAATATTCTTTGGCATTCCAACATACATTAATTCGCAACCATCGCAGCCACCACCAACAATTTTATTAATATTTCTTGTAGGTGTTTCCTCTTTATTTGTCTGACCATAACAGTTTGTAAATGATATTAGAAATAGAAAAAATAGTCCAATGTTCAATATTCTCTTCATTGTTTTAAGTTTTAGTGAATATCAAATGACCGATAAATCTTGTGTATTGAAAAGATAAATACTAGCATATTGGTTATTAGGAGTGTTTTTATTGCTTAGTGGTTTAATAATTCGCTCCAATTTTGGCGATAATGTCTGCTAAACCTAATAGATTGGCCATTAGTTAAAATACCATCATAATCACCATTCTTTCGTGATTTCAATTCTGTTATGTTATTTTTATTGACAATTACTGAACGATGAACCCTTAGAAATGTACTAGAATCTAATACCGTTTCAAGTTTTTTCAAACTCTCATCGTGTAAGAATTTTTGATTATTAGAATATATCATAGTATATGGTCTATCCGTTTTAATGTATAGCACTGTAGAAATGTCAATCTTTATTCTGCGAATTCCATTTTTAACTGTGATGGTTTTAATAGTCTTTTCAACTGGGAAGTGTTTGTTGATTTGCTTTTTCCTTTTAAGGTAGTCAAAAACGAAAGGACTAAATAAATAGGCAATAATTGTTATATACAACTGGTTAGAAATAGCATTTTTAAGTATTCTCGAAAATCGGTGCGGTTCTGTATAGATAATAGTACTTACTAAAATAAAAATAGAAGCAAAAATGAATATATGTAGTAAACTATATGCGAATGCTGTACTTGAAGCGTAAAGTATTTTATTGGTTAGTGATTTGGGTTGAACTTTGTTGTAAAAAAAATTAGCAATTTTTATAAAAGGGATAAATAAAAGCCAAAAAGTATTGTAAAGCATTGTTTCTGACCAATAAAAACCGGTAAATTGAATTTCAGAGAAAACGTAGTCTTGGAAAATAGCCAAACCATATAATATAACACAGAACAAAACTAATATGCCAAAACTTGAATTTATAAGTTTATTATTTGTTGTTTTAAATGCTTGAATTTTCATCATTTTTTTAGTTACTGGCAACTTAGTGATATAAGTCCGTTTTAACACTCAATTAAGTTGAGCACAAAATGACTTATATCAGACCTTACTGAGACAATTCCGATAATTATTGAAACAGCATAGGTAAGCGAAGTTAACTTTTTATAAGTTAAAAATCAATGGTTTAGAGTGTTAAAGAGTTTATGTTTTATTAAAACCTCTCTACGAAGAGCTTCGATATCTCATCACTATTTTATGTGAATTAGAAGTTTTTCGATGATAATAGATGATGTTTTTATCTAGAGTTAGTGTAGGAGCTTCAATTAAATTTGCTATTACTTCAGAGAACAAAACTTTAGGTGCTGAAAAGTTAGATAAAAAATTAGGTCTAACAGCTACACATATTTCAAAAACAGTATTTGAGGTAATGGCTCCTTTTAAATATCTTGTATAATATAATTCTAGATTATCACTACTTATACAAGGTGCGTAATAAATATAGTTAGCATCATTTATGGTTTGTAGAATTGAAGTAGAATTTGGAAGTGTAGTGAATGTAGCTCCATTCTCTTTTTGTGCAACTCCTAATGTTGTTTCACAAGGTCCTACACAATTTACATCATCAAACATTGCATTGTTGAAGTATAAATACTGTCCATCTAAACTTATTCCGTGATCCATTATTAACCAGCCAGGAGTGTTCATGTTAAAGTCTCCTTGTACGCGATCTATGTCAATAACATTTCCATTACTAAAATTTCCATGAAAGAGATTATTTAGTTCTGTTGGATAATTCCGTGTAGATGTCCAATAAAAATTTCCATTCATGTCCATATCAGCAACTGCATCTAAATGTGGTGTTATGGTTTGATTTGTTCCTGTCAGTTCGCCAACATAATTAAAGGTAGAATCATTAATCTTAGTCGCATAATACAGTTTTGTATTTATGCCATCATTTAAATTATTAAAGAACAGATAATTTCCATCAGGTGATATAAAAGGCTCCATCGCATCAGAGGACAAACCATTAATTGTGACATCAATCGCAGAACCAAATGAAGGATATAGCTGAGATGAACTTATATCATTATCATTCGATGAACAAGAGAGAACTAGTAATAAGATAAATGTGATTTTAAAACAGGTTTTCATTGATACGCTTTAAGTTACTGCTAATTAATCTTACTGTACCAATTCTGATAATAATTGAGATAGCACAGGTAGGCGAAGTTAGCTTTTTTTGAGCTAAAAACGCAATATTTCCAGCTGGTTAGATGTCAAACATTATTAAAAATTTTAAAGTGGAATATAAGTCACCATCAAAGCCTGTAACACAAACATCACTACAAACGGAATAAACAAATAGCCCACCACATCTCTAGCTTGTATTTTAATACCAGCTCCCATAACAGGGAAAACCATTAATAAGAAAAACGGTTGTAGTAAGTTGCTTAAACTTTCACCATAAGCCATAGACATTGCAGCTCTGGCTGTAATAGCATTAACTTCTGTTGCTGGTAAATTGGCGCCTAAATCTTGCACCATATTAATAATACTTGGTCCAATAACTGCAAATTCTCCACCAGCAGAAGGAATAGCAAAGTTAATAATACCACCTGTGAGATATGAAATAAAGGCGTAAGATTCTGGTGTAGCAACAGATGCTAAAACATCACTTATTTTTGCACCTAATCCAGAGGCTAACATAATTCCCATAATACCAGCATAAAAAGGATATTGAAATAAGATACCAGAAATATTACTGCTAGCACGTTTCATTGCAATACTGTAACGCATTGGTGTAATATGTAAGAGCATCCCAACGATTAGGAAGATAAAAATCATGATGTTGAAATTTAAATCAAAACCTTTAGTAGCGAAGTGATAGATAATATAACTTACACCCAATAGCGCTACACCAATTTGTAACCAACCAGCATTATTTAAAGCATCAGAAACGGCTTTAAAAGGTAATTTATAAGATAAGGCTTCTTCTTTTACAGAAGTGTTGTCTTCTGTTGTATCTGTTTTTAAATCTCGTAATTCTTTGCCTTCAGAAGACTTCGGAATCAATAACCACATAATTAATGGTGTGATAATTACAAATAAGCCAATCATTGCAATGTTGAGCACTGAACTTAAAGTATAACTTGTAGAAATGGTATCGTTTAAGATCCCGCTTTCAATTAAAAAGTTATTATCTGTATTTAACAATAAGGGAATGGAACTTGACAATCCACTAACCCATGAACCATTAGAAAAATAGACACATGCAACTAAAAAAGGATAGTGAACACCTTTAATTCTTAATGCTAATTCTCTGGCTAAAATTGCTGTTATAACAACCATTCCGAAACTAATTAATGAAATGAGTGCTCCAAAAGCAATAACAGTCACATATACCTGAATGGGAGTTGAAATACGCATAGAAAAATTATCTATACCATTTTTTACCGGAGAAGATTGAGCAATACTATATGCCGTAATAATGATTAACACAATTTGCATTCCGAAGGAAAGTAATTTCCAGAAACCATCATACCAGCCTTCTAAAACTGTAATAGGTTTACTATCTGTAATCACTAAAGAAACTAGTATAGTGATAAGCGTTAGCAATAATGCAAAGACATATGCACTTGGCATGTATTTGATAAAAGCGTCTGTAAATTTTTGACCGAGTTTAGTGAGCATTTTGTTTTGGTTAGTTGAGACTAAGATAATTTTTTTCTAACTCTTGGCAATACGTTAATTAACACTTGTGTTAGTTTCTTTAACAACTCCATAACAGACTTAAACTTATAATCCGAGTAATTTGTGGGATAACTAATCTAAATCCGTATAAAAATGAGAACAACAATTACTTTTTTTGTAATGTTAATGGTGCTATGTGTTTCTTTCACTGCAACTGCACAGCTTAATACACCTCGAGGTAGTCAAATGGCTTCTGTAATGCAGCGTGTAGGCACTACAGACATAACTATTACTTATTCTAGGCCTAGTGTAAATAATCGAGAAGTCTGGGGAAAACTAGTGCCTTTTGGTATGAATAATCTAGGTTTTGGAACTTCTAAAGCAGCTCCATGGCGCGCAGGTGCTAATGAGAATACAACAATTACTTTTACACACGATGCTAAAATAGAAGGAAAATCTATTGCTGCTGGTACTTATGGTTTGCATATTAATGTAAAGGATGAGGATAATGCGACTATTATTCTATCTAAAGATAAAGATGCTTGGGGAAGTTATTTTTATGATGATGCCAATGATGCATTACGTGCAGGTGTAAAGTTAAAAGACAATGCGCATACAGAATTATTAACTTATGAGTTTAATGAAGTAGAAACAAATTCAACAACAGTTTATTTAGCATGGGAAAAGAAAGCAATCCCTTTTAATATTGAAGTTGATGTAACTAAGATTGTTTTAGATGATATTAGAGGTCAATTTAAAGGTCAAACAGGCTTTACAAGGCAAAATTGGGAGCAAGCTGCTAATTTTTCAATGAATAATGGAGGTGATTTAGAAGAAGCTTTAGATTGGATTAACTCTGCTTTAGAAGGTCAATTTTTTAGTCAGAAAACAGTTAATGGTCTAGCAATAAAGGCTCAAATTCTTCAGAAGAAAGGAGATTTAGAAGGTTATGGAAAAACTATGGATGATGCAGTGGCTATGGCTAATCCCAGCCAAATTAATAGAATGGGCTACGCTATGATTACAGCTAAAGACTATGATAGAGCTGTAAAATATTTTAGTATAAATGTAAAAAGCAACCCTAAAAATGCTAATTGGCATAATAGTTTAGGTGAAGCATATAAAGCAAAAGGGGATAAGAAAAATGCAATTAAACATTTTAAAAAATCATTAACAATGAATCCTTCTGCAAACGTCAAAGCAAACTCAGAAAAAAACCTAAAAGAATTAGGCGCATTATAAAAATTTCTTCAGCAAAACACGTTTAGTTTTGTTTTAAAAGGTCTGATTGTAGTTGGTGTCAGGCCTTTATTTGTTCCTGCGAAAGTAGAAATCCCTTTAAGTAACCGAATTGATTTAACTAATATAGTTCCAGATATTACGATACTTACTCATTTGTCTATACGTATTAAGAATCACTTTGTGCTCAGGTAAAGCCAAGCTAGGATCAAGTTTTAATACGCTTTTCGCGTAATTACGTGCTTGTTCTAAAATGTCTTTATCTTTTATAATATCTGCAATACGCAGGTTTAACACACCACTTTGTTGTGTGCCCATAATATCACCAGGTCCACGAATTTTTAAATCAACTTCGGCAATTTCAAAACCATCGCTAGAGCGTACCATGGTTTCTAATCGGGTTTTACTATCCTGGTTCAATTTATGACTTGTCATTAAAACACAATAGCTCTGTTCTGCACCACGACCAACGCGTCCACGTAATTGATGTAGTTGAGATAGACCAAAGCGTTCTGCGCTTTCAATAATCATTACTGAAGCGTTAGGTACGTTAACTCCAACCTCAATAACTGTAGTTGCAACCATAATGTTAGTTTCGCCTTTTACAAAACGTTGCATTTCGTAATCTTTGTCAACAGGTTTCATTTTACCATGCACAATAGAAATTTGATATTCTGGCATTGGAAACTCGCGAGAGATGCTTACATAGCCATCCATTAAATCTTTGTAATCCATTTTTTCACTTTCCTGAATTAATGGATATACAATATAAATTTGTCTGCCTAAAGCGATTTCATCCTTCATAAACTTGAAAACTTTCAAGCGATTATTATCAAAACGATGAACTGTTTTTATCGGTTTTCTTCCTGCTGGTAATTCGTCAATTACAGAAATGTCTAAGTCTCCATAAACGGACATGGCTAGGGTTCTTGGAATTGGAGTTGCTGTCATTACAAGGACATGTGGAGGTGAGGTGTTTTTATGCCATAATTTTGATCTTTGTGCGACTCCAAAACGATGTTGTTCATCGATAATAGCAAGCCCTAAATTTTTAAATCTCACCTTATCTTCGAGCAAGGCATGTGTGCCAATTAGTATTTGTAAATTGCCGTTTTCTAGATTTTCATGAATTTTTTTTCTTTCTGAAGTTTTACTTGAACCAGTTAGCAGTGAAATACTGATATTTAATGGCTTACATAGTTCTAGTAATCCGTTATAGTGTTGTACTGACAAAATAGCAGTCGGAGCCATGAGACAACATTGAAAATCGTTGTCAAGCCCCATTAATATTGACATAAAAGCAACTATCGTTTTCCCGGAGCCTACATCTCCTTGTAAAAGCCGATTCATCTGTGCGTTACTTCCTAAATCGTGTCTAATTTCTTTTAAAACACGTTTCTGTGCATTGGTTAATTTAAAGGGTAAATGATCTTTGTAAAACGTATTAAAGTAGTCTCCTACTTTGTCAAAAGGAAAGCCTTTAATTTTAGATTTATGAATCAGGTTTTTAAGAATTAATTGCAATTGAATGTAAAATAATTCTTCAAATTTTAGACGAAATTGAGCTCTTGTTAATAGCTCTTGAGTCTTTGGAAAATGAATGTTAAAAAGCGCATCAGGTTTTGAGATTAATTTTAATTCACCTTTTACTGAATCTGATAAAGTTTCAACAAATTGACCATTAGTTTCTAAAAATAATTGTTGCATTATTTTAGTAACAACCCTATTTGTGATACCCTTATTTGATAATTTTTCTGTAGATGGGTAAATCGCTTGCATGGCAGAACGCAGATTACTTTCATGTTCCGTTTGCAATTCAATTTCTGGATGTGGTATAGTATATTTACCGCTAAACCAGTTTGTTTTACCAAAAATCACATAAGGTTTACCGATTTTAAGGCTTTCTCTAATCCATTTCTGACCTCTAAACCAGACGAGTTCCATCTTTCCTGTGTCGTCTTTAAAGTCAGCGACAAGACGTTTGCCTCGTTTCTGTGTCACTTCTCTAAAACCCGTAATCACACCAATAACTTGAACTTCTGTGTTGTTGCGCTGCAGTTCATTGATTTTATAATACTTTGTACGGTCTATATAGCGATTTGGAAATAAATTGATGAGGTCTTGATAAGTTTGAATCCCTAATTCAGCGCGCAACAAATCCGCTCTGTTTGGGCCAACACCTTTAAGGTAATCAATTGGAGTTTGTAAATTCACACTCATTAGGCGAATTTACCCATTTCATTTGAAAAAAGGAACCTCTTTTTTCTATCATTTGAGTAGTGTGCGATTAAGAAATTTCTCTTATATTCAAAATCATGAGATTTTTCGTGATACTCAAATGACAGAAAATTCTGTTTTTCTATTTTAGGGAATGATTACTGTGCTCCTTTAAGTACCAATAGTGGGATTCTGCTTTCAAAATCAGCTTTATTTAGTGTATGGTCTAAGGTAACATCTTTCCATAATTTTTGAAAAAAACCACGTTTACGTCTAAAAACACAAGTTATGTCAGGATTAATTACATGTATATATTCTAAAACACCTTGGAAAAGCGTGGCATTTTCTGAAGAATAATATTTTGAAGTAAGGATAGCTAAATCTTTATCAAACATTAAATCTTCGGGAAGATATGAAGGTGTTTTTATTTGTAATAATGTCATTTCTGCTTTTGTAGAAACTAACATGTGTTCTAATTGAGTTAATGATCCTTTGGATTCAATAATTCCAGATTTAATTGCTGTTAGTACAGTCTTTATGTCTTTGTACTTATAGTTCTCTGGAATTAGGAGTACTGGCATTTCTGTTTTCTTAACAATGCTTCCAGATAAATTATCTAGGAATAACTTATCGTTGGATTTTGGTGTTTTAGCTGATGCAATAATGAGATCTACGTTAAAATCTGCGCAAAACTCTTTTATATAATCTAATGTGTCACCTTCAAAAAATCTAAAGTTAATAGCAATGCCTTGTTTTTCAGCATGAATCATGATTTCATCTAGGTGGTCTTCCTCACTAATTTCATTAAGTTGAATGCCGTAAATCATTTCTGCTCCAACTGCTTTTGCAAAATCGATGGCGTAAATTAAAGTAGCTTTCTTTTCTTTTAAAGAACTGATTGGGACTAGGAATGTTTTCATGTTGTTAAATCTTTTAAATTTTTGCGCAAAAGTACTTCTAAACAAAAGAACTAATAGGGCAAGATCTTTATATTTCGTTGAAGTGTATTGATTATAAGATGAGTGTATAAAAAGAGCTATTAAAAATTTAATTATTAGCGGCTTTAAACAATACTCTCAAAAATTTGTACTTTGGTGTTATCCTTGCGTAGTTTTGTTTTATGAAGAACCTTTCTATTATTTTTTTCTTTTTTATATCAAGTTTTGTCTTTTCTCAACAAACGGATTATGTAGATTTTTTGAAATTAGAAGCAACAATAGGTTTTAATACTGACTCTTCATTTGTTTACGGAAGTGGTACTTATAATTTTAGAATATTAAAGCCAGTTGATTCAGTGTATATTGATGCTTACGAATTTAAGTTGGTATCTATTCCAGAATGGGTTAATAATGGTTTAAAGTATTCTTACGATGGTCGTAAAATTTGGATAAAAGGTGACTTTGAGGTTGGAGAACGTTACAATTTTACTTTTAATTATGAGACTCATCCTAAAAAAGCACTGTATTTTTTGAAGCGAAAGAGTGAATGGCAAATCTGGACTCAAGGTCAAGGAAAATACACTAGTAACTGGCTGCCTAGTTTTGACGATGTAAATGAAAAGATAGAATTTGATCTAAGTATTTATTTTGATGATGGTTATCAGGTTCTATCAAATGGAACTATAGAATACAAAGGGTCAAATCAGCATACAGGTAAAAAAACGTATAAGTTTGATATGCTAAAACCAATGTCTAGCTACTTAGTAGCTTTAACTATTGGTAAATACAATAAAAAAGTGGAAACCTCTAAAAGTGGAATTCCACTAGAGTTTTATTACTATCCTGAAGATTCTCTAAAAGTGGAACCGACTTACCGTTACAGCAAGCGTATATTCGATTTCTTGGAAGATGAAATTGGATTTGCATACCCTTGGCAAAACTATAAACAAGTGCCAGTGCATGATTTTTTATACGCAGGTATGGAAAATACAAGTCTCACTATTTTTTCAGATGCTTTTATGGTTGACTCCATTGGTTTTAATGATAAAAATTATGTTAATGTTAATGCGCATGAGTTAGCGCATCAGTGGTTTGGTGATTTAGTAACTGCTAAGTCTAGCAAGCATCATTGGTTGCAAGAAGGTTTTGCGACCTATTATGCGCTCTTAGCAGAACGTGATATTTTTGGAGATGATTATTTCTACTTCAAACTCTTTGAGTCTGTTATAGAGCTGGGTAGGCAAGATGTTTCTGGTAACGGAACGTCGCTTTTAAATCCTAAATCTAATAGTCTAACATTTTATCAGCGTGGAGCTTGGGTTTTACATGCATTGCATAATAAAGTTGGTGATGTGGTTTTTAAGCAAGCTATTAAAAACTACCTGGCGAAATATCAATTCGCTAGTGTAGAAACCTCTGATTTTATTTCGGAAGTTGAGCGTTTACATGGAAAATCCTTATCTACTTTTGTTAATTTGTGGATTGTGCAAAAGGCATTTCCTTATGATGAGGCTTTTGCATTATTGAAACGACAATCTACTTTTGTTAATGAGTATGTGATGGTAGATTGTGAAGTAAAATCCTCTAAATGTACTGAATACCTTAAGTACTATGTCTCTGACGAAGCGAAAGTGAAGATTATTTCGCAAGTACCAGATATAGTCACTACTTCTGTATTTAATAATAGTTTAAAGGTGCGACAGGCTATTTCGCAATATGTAACTAAGATACCCGAGAATTTAAAATTTAATTATGAGTCTTTACTAGATGATAGATCTTATATTACTGTTGAGAAGGCGTTATATAATCTTTGGGTTAATTTTCCTTTAGAGCGGTCTAAATATCTTTCTAAAACACGAAATATTGCTGGTTTTAATGATAAGAACGTTCGCTTGCTATGGTTAGTTTTAAATTTAAATACACCATATTATCAAGCAGATGATAAACAAGAATTGTATAATGAGTTAGTGAGTTATACTAACAAAAAACATAACGCAGATTTAAGGATAAATGCATTTCAGTATTTAAGTTTAATTAAATCTTGTAATGAAAAATGTCAAAAGAATTTAGAACAGGCAAAATCGCATCATAATTGGAGATTGGTTAAGTTTGCAAAAGAAATGTCAGAACAATTACAACAAAAGCAAGATTAATGCGAGCATTGGTAATATCCGGAGGTGGAAGTAAAGGGGCATTTGCAGGTGGAGTAGCGCAATACTTAATGGAGCATGAAAGACATAATTACGATTTGTTTTTGGGGACTTCAACTGGAAGTCTTTTAGTGTCTCATTTGGCTCTAAATAATATTGAAAAAATAAAACAAGTTTTTACGAATGTAAATCAAGGATCGATTTTTGACAGTTGCCCTTTTGTAATTAAAAAGAAAAAGGGGGTTGAAACTATTGGAATTAATCATTTTACGGTGTTTTTAAATCTTTTGAAAGGCTTTAAGACATTCGGTACAAGTGGTCATCTAAAAAGGTTAATCAAAAATACGCTTACCGAGGTTGAATTTAATACCTTAAAAGAAGGTGCTACTAATATAATAGTTACGGTTTCTAATCTCTCGCTCAACCAAGTGGAGTATAAATCTATAAAAGATTTTGATTATGATGAGTTTTGTGAATGGATTTGGGTGTCATGTAACTACACGCCATTTATGTCTTTAGTAAAGAAAAACGGTTGTGAATATGCTGATGGAGGGCTCGGGTCCATGGTGCCAATAGAAGAGGCGATTAAGCGTGGTGCTACTGTAGTAGATGCTATTATTTTGCAGACTGAAGTAACGCAGTTAAACAGAATGCCATCAATTAATGCATTTTCGTTGTTAACCAATATGTTTGCGTTTATGTTAGATAGAATTGAAAGTCAAAATATTAGAATTGGTAAATTCGTAGCTTCAAATCAAAATGCTATTATTAATTTTTATTATACGCCAACAGTTCTAACAACTAATTCTTTAATCTTTGAAAAAGAGAAAATGACAAAATGGTGGGAGAGAGGTTTTAATTATGCAAAATATAAAAATGAAGAAGTTAGTCCATTGGAGATGGAATAAAGAATCTATGATTGATTTAAGAAATGCTAATAATTATTGGAGCAAGCAATTCATAAACTATAAAGCAATAACTGTAAACAAATGAGAGCATTAGTAATATCTGGTGGTGGAAGTAAAGGTGCATTTGCTGGTGGTGTAGCGCAATATCTTATGGAGCGTGAAAACCGCAAATACGATATGTTTTTGGGTACTTCTACAGGAAGCCTTTTGGTTCCGCATTTGGCTGTGAATAATATTTCTAAACTCTACGATATTTTCACTAACGTTCAGCAGCAAGATATTTTTAGTGTAAGTCCGTTTGTGCAGCGAAAAAAAGGAGATAGGGAGTTTGTGTCTATAGATTTTGTGAATTCGATGTGGCAGTTTATAAGGCGAAAGCGTACATTTGGTGAAAGTAAAGCGCTTAGACGTAATATAAGGCGAAACTTTACCTTTGATGAGTATCAGAAAATTAAAAAAGAAAAGCACGATGTAGTTGTAACTGTGTCTAATCTTTCTATGAATAGGGTAGAGTACAAGTCTATTAACGATTGTACTTACGAAGAGTTTTGTAATTGGATTTGGATTTCTTGTAATTATGTTCCTTTTATGTCTTTAGCTAAAGTGAATGGTTATGAATATGCTGATGGTGGTTTAGGTTGTGTGATACCTATTAGAGAGGCAATTAAAAGAGGTGCTACAGAAGTTGATGCTGTTGTTTTAGAGTCTGAGAGTCTTAAAAAACAAAAAGTACTTGGGAAAAACCCATTCTCATTAATGATTAACTTATTTGGTCATTTAATGGATCAAGTGGAGCGTAATGATATAGTGATAGGAAAGTTAGCTGCTAAGAATAGAAATGTAAAACTTAATTTATATTACACGCCAACAATGTTAACTGAAAACTCACTGATATTTAGTAAGCGTCTCATGGAAAAATGGTGGCAGCAAGGCTATGACCATGCAGAGCAAAAGCACTCTAAGTAGTTACCACATACCGCTCACCTCTTGTTTAATATATGATAGTGCTGCATTACTTGGCGCTTGCTTATCTATGAGTTCAGTTAAAATAACTTCACGTAGCTTGTTGGCTGTGTCTGTTTTCTCGAGCATATTCGCTTTTCTTATTAACTGAATTGTTGCGTTTTTAGCTGCTAAAACTATATTCCAACATTCGTCAGATACGTATATTTGCTGTGATAGATTATGTTCAAATTCTTGTTGAATTGTTGCGACAAGTAAAGTTTCATAATCTTCTTTATTTGAAGATATTGGGTTTAGTCTAATTAATAATTTTGAAGGTGCTATTCGTTCTAAAAAAAGCGCCATTCGCTCGTAAGCTTGAAGGCGTAATGGAAAGGCTTCTTTTTGCATATTTTTTTGCAACAGAAAACGTCTTCGACCTTCTTCATTTTCAATATGCTGTTTAAAAAAATAATAGGCAATTGCTCCAACAATTAATGCAGGAAGTAAGCTAAAAAGTAGTTCAATAATTTTATCTAAATCCATTTAATTCAAGTTTTTATTTTATTTGTCCGCCAAGATACTTACAATCCTTTAAATGTTGCATACTTTTAAAAGGCACTTTTGTTTTTTTATAACCATAAGTTCTATTTAATTCTTTAGATAAATTGTGGTCATCAACATTAACTTCTATATCACGCATTTTAAATTCACATGGATGTTCGTAACCTGCAGCATGTGTAATTTCTATAAACTCTTTTCTAAATGTTTTAAAATATTGAGCTAAACGTTCAGATTTTAAAGGAACATTTATTCCGCGTTGTAACCATTGACTTTGTGTTGCTACACCTGATGGGCAGCGATTAGTATGGCAAATTTGTGCCTGAATACAACCTATACTCATCATAGCTTCTCGAGCTACATTGATGCAATCTGCTCCCATAGCAAATGCCATAGCTGCTTTTGCTGGGAATCCTAGTTTTCCACTTCCAATGAAAACAATACGCTCTGATAGACCTTTCTTTTTAAATAATTTATAAAGATCACCAAAACCATAAACCCAAGGTAAAGAAACGTGATCTGCAAAACTTGGTGGTGCAGCACCAGTTCCTCCTTCTCCACCATCAACAGTAATAAAATCTGGACCTTTACCAGTTTTTAGCATCACATCTGCCAATTCTTCCCAGTGGCCTAGCTTGCCAATTGCAGCTTTTATACCAACTGGCAACCCAGTTTCTTTAGCAATAGCTTCAATAAAATTAACCATCTCTTGTACTGTAGAAAATGCTTTGTGATTTGGTGGTGATAAAACTGTTTTACCCACTTCTACACCTCTTATTCCTGCAATTTCTTTAGTAATCTTAGAGCCTGGAAGAACACCACCTTTACCTGGTTTTGCTCCTTGAGACAACTTAACTTCTATAGCTCTAATGAAAGGGTTGTCTTCAACAAGCTTTTTCATTTTTTCCATTGAAAACCCACCATCGTCAGCACGTACACCAAAATAACCAGTTCCGAAATGAAAAACGACATCTCCACCATTGCTATGGTATGGAGAAAGACCTCCTTCACCCGTATTATGATAGGCTCCTGCGATTTTCACCCCTTTATTTAAAGATTCTACAGCTTTTGCAGATAGCGATCCAAAACTCATAGCAGAAACGTTTATAACAGAAGCTGGACGATAAGGTTTATCTCTTTTATTAAATTCACCAATTACCTTTGCGCATGGCAAAAATGATTTGTCCAAAGTATTGGGATGATTGCTTTCAGTTTTAAAAGGAAACATAGCATTATTAATAAATATATGCTGATGTGCATAGATATCTCTATCAGTTCCAAAACCTTCGTAATTATTTTCATTCTTAGAAGAAGCATATACCCAACCACGTTCTATGCGGTTAAAAGGTAATTCTTCTCTGTTGTTAGCGACAAAATATTGACGGATTTCTGGTCCAACACTTTCCATTAAGTATCTTATATGACCAATCACAGGAAAATTATGACTTATCGTATGTTTTCTTTGAATTATATCTCTTAAAGCCACAATAACCAAGACAATTATTATCCAAAGCCACCAAGAAATAGAACCTAAAAATTCTAAAATAGAATCCATATTATTAATTGTTTAAGTAATCTAAGGTAACTTGAGTAAAAGCTTTAACACCAAGAAGCATGCTGCTATCATCAATTTTAAAATCTGGTGTGTGGTGTGGAAAAACTTCAGTATTGCCAGGTGTCATTCCTCCTAAAAAGAAATATACGCCAGGAACTACTTCTTGAAAATAAGAAAAGTCCTCACCACCAGTAGTGGCTTTCATGATTTTTACATTAGTTTCTCCAGCTGCTTTTTGAAGTGAAGGTAATATTTGTTCTGTTAGTTCTGCATCATTAAACGTGATAGATGTGTTGTTTTGAAAAGTAATTGTTGCTTTTCCTCCATAGGCTTTAGCAATGGATTCTACCATTTCTTTCATTCGTTTTTCAATATGAGCTCTCATTTTTGGATCTAATGTTCTTACTGTACCAATCATTTCTGCAGATTCAGGTATGATATTAAACCTTGTCCCAGCTGTTATTTTTCCAACTGTTATTACAGCTGCTTCATTGGTAAGTTTAGATTCTCTACTGATAATAGTTTGTAAACCATCAATAATTTTGGCTGATATCATTATTGGATCGACACCAGACCAAGGCTGTGAGCCATGCGTTTGTTTTCCTTGCACATCTATTACAAATCGCTCTACAGAAGCCATTATTCCACCTGTTTTGTATTTTATAGTACCTAATGGAGTTTCAGAATTTATGTGCAATCCGAAAATAGCATCAACTTTTGGATTTTCTAATACACCTTCTTTAATCATAAGTTTAGCTCCGCCTTCTTCTCCTGGAGGTGGACCTTCTTCGGCTGGTTGAAAAATAAACTTAATTGTGCCGTTAATTTTGTCTTTATGCTTAGATAAAACTTCGGCAGTTGCCATTAATATTGATATGTGAGTGTCATGTCCGCAAGCGTGCATAACTCCTGTTTCTGTATTTAAAAACGTTGTTCTTACTTCAGACTTAAAAGGTAAATCGTTACGTTCTGTTACTGGTAGCGCATCAATATCTGCTCTTAAAGCTACCACTTTTCCAGGCTTGTCTCCTTTTAACAATGCTACAACTCCTGTTTTTGCTATACCAGTTTCAACCTCAAGGCCTAAAGATTTTAAATGTTCTGCAATCTTTTCTGCTGTTTTAAATTCTTGATTGGAGAGTTCTGGGTTTTTATGAAAATGATGTCTCCATTCTATTAATTTTTCTTCAATATCAATGATGTCTTGCTCAATTGTGTTTTGCGAGAAAGAAAATGTACATGTAAATAATAAGGCATAAAAAATCTTCATAGATTTATAATTTGTACTAAGATATTGAAAATTTATAAAACTAAACTCTTAATACATTGTTTATAATTAATGCAATTTCTATATGGTAAAACCTAAGACTATTCTTAATTTCACGGTTCGAAAAAAAATGAATTTGGAAAAGTATCTCAGTCAACTTAACGACGCACAATTAGCACCTACGTTACAAAAGGACGGCCCAATGATTATCATTGCTGGTGCAGGTTCTGGTAAGACGCGCGTACTAACGTTTCGTATTGCGTATTTGATGAGTAAAGGCGTAGATGCATTCAATATTTTAGCGTTAACATTTACCAACAAAGCGGCCAAAGAAATGAAAGGCAGAATTGCTGATATCGTTGGAGATAGTGAAGCTAAGAATTTGTGGATGGGAACGTTTCACTCTGTTTTTGCTAAGATTTTACGTTTTGAAGGTCACCATTTAGGCTTTCCAAGCAATTTCACAATTTACGACACTCAAGATTCCCAGAAACTCATGGGTTCCATTATAAAGGAAATGGGACTAGATAAGGATATCTACAAAACCAAACAGATTTATAGCAGAATTTCATCTTATAAAAATAGTCTTGTTACAGTAAAGGCATATTTTAAGAATCCTGAATTAATGGAAGCTGATGCAATGGCACGTCGACCAAGAATGGGAGATGTTTACAAAGAATATGTAGATCGTTGCTTTAAGGCTGGAGCTATGGATTTTGATGATTTATTGTTGAGAACCAATGAGTTGCTTACGCGTTTTCCGAATGTGCTAGCGCAATATCAAAATAAGTTCCGTTACATATTGGTAGATGAATATCAAGATACAAACCACTCACAATATTTAATCGTTAGAGCTTTAGCAGATCGTTTTCAAAATATATGTGTAGTAGGTGATGATGCTCAGAGTATTTATGCGTTTCGTGGTGCAAATATTAATAACATTCTTAATTTTCAAAAAGATTACGATAATGTTAAAATGTATCGTTTAGAACAGAATTATCGTTCGACAAAAAATATTGTTGGTGCTGCAAATTCGGTTATTGAGCATAACAAAACCAAGCTAGATAAGATTGTTTGGACGGCAAATGATATAGGTGAAAAAGTGAAAGTAAATCGTTCGTTAACAGATGGTGATGAAGGTCGTTTTGTAGCGAGTACGATTTGGGAAACCAAAATGAACAATCAATTGCCTAATAGTGATTTTGCTGTTTTGTACCGCACTAACGCCCAATCACGTGCTATAGAAGATGCATTTAGAAAACGTGATATTCCTTATCGTATTTATGGTGGACTTTCTTTTTATCAACGTAAGGAAATAAAGGATGTTACTGCTTATTTGCGGCTAATCCTAAATTCTGCTGACGAAGAAGCATTAAAGCGTGTTATCAATTATCCAGCAAGAGGAATAGGACAAACAACTATAGAAAGATTGATGGTTGCGGCAAATGCTACAGGAAAAACGATTTATGGTGTTCTAAAAGATATTGATACCGTTTCTATTAATATTAATAATGGCACAAAGAATAAGCTAAGAGATTTTGTAACACTTATAGAAAGTTATAAAGTGATAAATCAAACGGCTAATGCATTTGATTTAGCGGAGCATGTTACCAAAACTAGTGGCTTAATTAGAGAATTGAATAAGGATGGTACACCAGAAGGTGTAACACGAATAGATAATGTTCAGGAATTACTTAATGGTATCAAGGACTTTGTAGAAGGACAGATAGAGTTAGCAGATGCAGGTGATTCGTTAGCAGAATTTTTAGAAGATGTGGCTTTAGCAACAGATTTAGATGCCGATAAAGGAGATCCTGATCATGTGGCTTTGATGACAATTCACTTAGCTAAAGGTCTAGAATTTTCGCATGTATTCATTGTTGGTATGGAAGAGGATTTGTTTCCTAGTGCCATGAGCATGAATACACGTAGCGAATTAGAAGAAGAACGTCGTTTATTTTATGTAGCTTTAACCAGAGCAGAAAAACAAGCTTATTTAACCTATACGTTATCGCGTTACCGTTGGGGAAAATTAATTGATGCAGAACCAAGCCGTTTTATCGAAGAAATAGAAGATGAATATGTAGATATTATTACACCGTTAAAAGAACAGCGTTTTAATCCAATGATAGACGAGTCTATATTTGGTGATATAGAACCTAACCGCATACGATTTGCAAAACCAAAGACAGCAAAAATGCCAAAAAAGAATACAAAAGCTAAACCAGAGAATTTTAAGATTAGTACACCTAAAAAAATGAAACCATTAACTAAATCTGAGGATAATTCTAATTTATTTGATAGTAAACTCACTGTGGGCAGTATGGTAAATCATCAGCGATTTGGTAGAGGAGAGGTTATTAAAATTGAAGGTGTAGGAGGTGATGCTAAAGCTGAAATCAAATTTCAAAAAGGAGATACTAAAAAATTATTATTACGATTTGCGAAGCTTCAAGTTATGCGTTAGTAATTTACATTGAGTTATTTATAATTTCATTTGTTTTAATGTATTAGAAACAGAATACACAGAACTGTCTTTAAAAACACAAAACATTAGATATTAAAACGAAAATCAGTTTTAAATATAGCATATTACAAATAATAATTACTTTGTTTACGTATATGAAAAGACACAAATAATGGCAGAATTTGTTAAAATTTATCCTGAGAATCCTAATCCTAGAGCAATTCAAAAAGTTGTGGATGTGCTAAAAAAAGGTGGATTAATAATATATCCAACTGACACAGTATATGGTTTAGGTTGTGATATCACTAATATAAAAGCTTTAGAGCGTATTGCTAAAATTAAAGATGTAAAACTCGAAAAATCAAATTTCTCTTTTATTTGCGAAGATTTAAGTAATCTAAGTGATTATGTTAAGCAAATTGACTCAACGACCTTTAAAATATTAAAACGCGCTTTACCTGGCGCATATACTTTTATTCTACCGGGTTCTAAAAACTTACCAAATCCCTTTAAAAAACGTAAAACAGTTGGTATTAGAGTGCCAGATAATTCAATTGCGTTGGCTTTAGTGAATGCTTTAGGTAATCCTATTGTTTCAACCTCTATTCATGATGAAGATGAAGTTGTAGAATACACTACTGACCCTGAACTAATCCTTGAAAAGTGGGATAGTCTAGTTGATTTAGTTGTTGATGGTGGTTATGGTGGTAATGAAGCTTCAACAATCATTGATTTATCAGAAAACGAACCGATTATTATCAGAGAAGGTAAAGGTAGTTTAGAGATTTTTTAAGTAACTTTTAATAATTTTTTTATGGTATCACTGTTGCTGTAAAATAGCACTATTGATATTAGCCCACACACCATAAAACCTAGAAAAAGAGGCGCTACAGAGTCTTTTACAAAACTTCCAATATAATTTGCAATAGGTACTGCCATAACGGTTGAGATAAAACCATTTAAAGCAGATCCAATACCAGCTATATGTCCCATTGGTTCCATAGCTAAAGCTCTGAGATTACCAAACAAAAAGGCAACACTAGCAAATTGAAGAGTGAAAAATAGAAGTAGAATTTCAAAACTTGGATTATTTTTAAACCCAAATAGGATGACGTATATAAATGAAATAGATACAAATGCAATTAAGGCTATATTCACAAGTTTTTTCATTCCAAATCGCATCACCAATATACTATTTATATAAGTCGCTAGACCAATGGCTATAGCTAAACTCGCAAAAACATAAGGAAAATACTCGCCTAAGTTATATTGTACCTGAAAGATTTGCTGAGAGGTACTCAAATATACCATAAAAGAACCTGTTATAAATCCAGATAATAAGGTATATATCACTGCTGATTTTATTTTAAAAAATGCAATTGTACCAGTTTTAAAAATAGACAAACTAAACGATTTTTTATATTTCTCATGCAAAGTTTCGGGCTGTCGTTTCCAAAACCAAAGCATTATTAAAAAGCCAAAAACTAAATTCACAATAAAAATGGATTTCCATCCAAATTGATACAATAAAAATTGACCTAACATCGGAGCAATTACTGGTACTAAAATAAAGGTCATTACCACTATAGATAGAATCTTAGCCATGTGATCTCCACTATAAGAATCTCTAACAATAGCAATGCTCATTGTCCTTGGAGAGGATAAACCGATGCCTTGCAATGCACGACCAAAGAGCATCATTTCAAAGCTGCGAGTAGTAATACAAATAATAGAGGCAATTACAAAAACACCAAAGCCAAAATAAACCATTGGTTTACGTCCAAAACTATCAGAAAGTGGACCAAATATAAGCTGACCAACACCAAGCCCTAAAAATATTGCTGTGATTAATTTTTGGTTTTCTGTATCACTTACGCTACTTATATAGTTACCAATTGTTGGTAGTGCAGGTAGAACAGCATCTATTGATAGTGCTACTATCGACATTAATGCGGCCATTAAGACTATAAATTCTAGCTGCGAGCGTTGTTCGTTTTGCATTGCGCAAAAGTAAGTCAATTATTGTCTATTTTTGGACAGCAATTATACTAAAAATCAGATATTAATATTTAATAATCACATAGAATGTTAACAGAAACACTTATCAAATTATTTAAAAGAGATTTAGGTAAATTAAAGGTAGAAGTGGATTCCTATAGAAATGAAGCCAATTTATGGATAGTAAACAATGATATATCTAATTCTGCAGGTAATTTATGCCTTCATCTTGTTGGAAATCTTAATTATTTCATTGGCGCCATTTTAGGGGACTCAGGATATATAAGACAACGTGATTTAGAATTTTCACTTAAAGATATTTCAAAATCAGAATTGATTACACAAATAAATAACACAATTGAAGTCGTAGAAAGCACTTTAAGTAGTATATCTAAAGAAGATTTGCAAAAAGAATACAAGCGTCTTGTATTTGAAGATACAATGACAACAGAATACTTTTTAGTGCATCTCACAACGCACTTAGCATATCATTTAGGGCAAATAAATTATCATAGACGTTTATTAGATTAGGAATTGTTTTCACATTTTCAATAATAATCTATAAAACTTAGTTGATTCATTCGGTTAGAGCCTTCTGACAAATGTATATTTGCACAAAAAATATATATAAAATGAGGCACTTAAAGGATAAGCCTGAAAAATCAAATAATGAAAAGCCAAAAGTTACTTTGAAGACGGCTTTTAAAACGATTATTTGGCCAAGACGTAACTTAGTTTTTTTAGGTTTAATTCTAATAATCATTCGTAGTTTGGCGGGTTTTGTTTTGCCATTAGAAAGTAAAGTACTGTTAGATGAGGTTGTGCCAAATAAAGATTACAATCAATTATACACTTTAATAGCAATTGTTATCTCAGCAATTTTAATACAAGCGATTACGTCTTTTTTATTAACTAAAGTGTTAAGCATTCAAGCCCAACATTTAATTAGCGAATTAAGAGCACAAGTACAAAGAAAAGTATTGTCATTACCTATTAGTTTCTTTGATAACACAAAATCGGGTGCTTTAATTTCTCGTATTATGAGTGATGTAGAAGGTGTAAGAAATTTAATTGGTACAGGTTTAGTACAATTGGTTGGTGGCTCATTTACAGCGATTGTAACGTTAGTTATTTTATTAAAAATGAATGTTTGGATGACACTTTTTACGTTTATACCGTTATCTGTTTTTGCAATTATTGCCTTAAAAGCCTTCAAATATATTAGACCAATTTTTAGAGCCAGAGGAAAAATCAATGCTGAAGTTAAAGGTCGTTTAAATGAAACTATAGCTGGTGTTCGCGTAATCAAAGCTTTTAATGCAGAAGAACAGGAAAATAAGGTTTTTGAAAAAGGGGTAGATAATATTTTTCAAAACGTTAAAAAAAGCTTGACAGCAACCGCCATAATGACGAGTTCTTCAACCTTTTTGATTGGTTTAGCAACAACAGGAATAATGGGTATTGGTGGGCATTACATGATTCAAGGTGATATTACACCTGGAGATTTTTTACAGTTCACCTTTCTATTAGCATTTATGGTAGCTCCTATTGTACAAATGAGCAACATAGGTAGTCAACTAACAGAGGCATTGGCAGGTTTAGATCGCACTGAGGAACTTATGAATTTAACTACTGAAGATGAACAAGAAGATAGAACCATTCAATTAGAACGAATTAAAGGTGATATAAAATTTAGTAATGTGTCATTTGCCTATGAAGAGGAGAAACCAGTATTACATAATATAAATTTTGAAGCACCATCTGGTTCTGTAATTGCTTTGGTGGGTAGTTCAGGTTCTGGTAAGTCAACCATTGCAGGTTTATCGGCAACTTTTTTAAATCCTGCTTCAGGTGTGATTACAATTGATGGCCAGGATTTATCAAAAGTAAAGCTAAGTAGTTTTAGACAAAACTTGGGTGTTGTGTTGCAGGATGAATTTTTGTTTGAAGGCACCATTAGGGAAAACATTATGTTTCCAAGGCCAAATGCAACAGAGGCACAACTACAAAATGCTGTAAAAGCTGCTTACGTTAATGAATTTACAGATCGTTTTGATCAGGGTTTAGAAACTTTAATAGGTGAGCGTGGTGTGAAACTGTCTGGAGGGCAGCGACAACGAATAGCAATCGCAAGAGCTATTTTAGCGGATCCTAAAATTATTATTTTAGATGAAGCGACTTCAAATTTAGATACAGAAAGTGAAGGCTTAATTCAAAAAAGTTTATCAGAATTAACCAATAACAGAACTACCATAGTTATAGCACACCGTTTAAGTACAATAAAAAGAGCGAACCAAATCTTAGTCATAGAAGCAGGACGCATTGCAGAGCGTGGCACACATGATGAGTTAATAAAAGTTAAAGGCCGTTATTATGATTTATATACATTTCAAGCGAAAATATAAACGTTAAACGCATCATAAACGGTCATAATCATCCAGCATTTTGTATAAATTTAATCTCTCTTAAGAATCAATCGATATGAAAAAAAAAATTATAGTATTTCTATTAATATCCTTACTCTTTTCTATAACTAGTAACGCTCAAGACTTAAGTTTCGAAGAATACAACCCTAAGTCAACGCTCGTAGTGCCAGGTAAAATTGTAAAGCGTGCAAAGTTTCCTTTTATAGATGTGCATGGTCATCAATACAGAATGGCGACTCAAGATTTAAAACCAGTAATCACAGCTATGGATACATTAAACCTTCAAGTTATGGTTAATTTGAGCGGAAGAACAGGTGAGGACTTGGTTAAAGCTTTAGCTAATGCAAATGCCAAATATCCAGGACGTTTTGTACTATTCTGTAATATTAATTTTGAAGGTGCTGGTGCTGAAGGTTGGATTAGAAAAACGGTAAAACAACTCGAAGATGATGTGAAAGCAGGTGCAGTAGGACTCAAAGTATATAAGAGTTTAGGATTGCGAAACAAAGATTCAGATGGAAAGCGACTTGCCATTGACGATTCTCGATTAGATCCTATTTGGGAGAAATGTGGAGAATTAGGAATTCCTGTTTTAATTCATTCTGCAGATCCAAAATTATTTTGGGCAGAGTTTAATGGAGACAATGAGCGTTGGTTAGAATTAAAAACGCATCCTAGAAGAAAACGAAGTGATACTAATCCTGTACCATGGGAACAGATTATAAAAGAGCAGCATAATATGTTTAAAAAGCATAAGAGTACAATATTTATTAATGCTCATATGGGATGGTTTGCTAATGATTTAGATAGACTAGGTGAGTTATTAGACGAAATGCCAAATATGAATGTAGGTATAGGTGCTATTATTGCCGAATTAGGTCGTCAACCTAGATTTGCAAAAGCTTTTTTTGAAAAATATCAAGACCGCATCTTATTCGGTAAAGACAGCTGGAAACCAGAAGAGTTCCCTACTTATTTTAGAGTTTTAGAATCTGATGATGAGTATTTTCCTTATCACAAAAAATACCATGCCTTTTGGCCTATGTACGGTTTAGATTTATCGGATGACGTTCTTAAAAAGGTGTATTACAAAAATGCATTGCGTATTGTACCAGGAATTGATGAAAGTAAATTCCCTGAATAAAGATACGTATGATATTTGATAATTATAGGATTTCACTATTAGGTGTTAATGATGGTAGTACTTTATTTGAGTTAATAGATTCTAATAGACAACGTTTAGAAGATTTCTTTGCAGGAACGGTTTCTAAAACGCGTACACTAGAAGATACTTTAAGATATTGTGATGAAATTCAAAAACATATAAAAGAATTAAGTTATTTACCTTTTATGATTATAGATATAAAAACCGATAAGTTTATTGGTTTAGTCGATGTAAAAAATATTGACATGAATGTTCCAAAAGCAGAACTTGGTTCATTTATCGATAAGCAATATGAAGGTAAAGGTATCGTCTCTAAAGCATCAAATCTTGTTGTAAATCATATTGTTGAAGAGTATAAATTCATTAAGCTTCTATGTAGAGCTAATAGCAGAAACAAAGGCAGTATTGCTGTAATCCTTAAAAATGGTTTTGAGCTCGAAGGTACCATTAGAAAGGATTACAGAACTACCAAAGGCGAAATAGTAGATTTAAACTACTATGGTCGCATTTTTTAATTAAAGCGGAATATTACCGTGCTTACGTTTCGGCCTATTTACTTCTTTATTTTCAAGCATACTAAACGCTTTTATAAGCTTACGTCTCGTATTCTTAGGTAAAATAACTTCATCTACAAAACCACGCTCTGCTGCACTATAAGGATTCGCGAAAAGCTCTGCATATTCAGCTTCTTTTTCTTTCCATTTTGCTTCTTTGTTATCAGCTGATGAAATTTCTCTTTTGAATATGATTTCGGCTGCGCCTTTAGCTCCCATAACAGCAATCTCAGCATTAGGCCAAGCAAAATTCATATCAGCACCTATATGTTTAGAGTTCATTACATCATAAGCTCCTCCATAAGCCTTTCGCGTAATTACTGTGATTCTTGGTACTGTAGCTTCACTGAAGGCATAGAGAAGTTTTGCTCCTTGTACAATAATACCATTCCATTCTTGGTCAGTTCCTGGCAAAAACCCTGGAACATCTTCTAACACCAATAATGGAATATTAAAAGCATCACAGAATCGTACAAATCGAGCGGCTTTTCTAGAGCTCTTTACCCCAAGTACACCAGCCAAAAACATAGGTTGATTGGCAACAATACCAATACTTTTTCCACCCAAACGTGCAAAACCGACAAGAATATTTTCAGCATAATCTTTATGAATTTCGTAGAACGAATCTTCATCAATTATGCCTTCAATCACCTTATGCATGTCATAAGGTTTGTTAGGGTTTTCTGGTACTATATCAGATAGACTTTCTCTGATTTCTTCTTTTAATTCATATTCTAAATCTTCTGCTTTCTTTCTGTTACTTTGAGGTAAATAACTCAATAATTTTTTGACGTCTTCTAAACATTCAATATCATTAGTTGAAGTTTTATGGGCAACACCAGATTTTGAAGAATGAACGCTGGCTCCACCTAATTCCTCACTGGTAACCTCTTCATTTGTTACTGTTTTTACAACATTTGGTCCAGTTACAAACATATAACTTGTGTCTTGTACCATTATAGTAAAATCTGTCATAGCAGGCGAGTAAACGGCTCCACCAGCACAAGGTCCCATTATGGCTGATATCTGAGGAATTACTCCAGAGGCCTGTACATTTCTATAGAAAATATCTGCATAACCACCTAAAGAGCGCACACCTTCTTGTATACGTGCTCCACCAGAATCATTTAGCCCGATTATTGGTGCACCGACATTAACTGCCATATCCATAATTTTACAAATTTTTTCTGCATGTGTTTCAGATAAAGAGCCTCCGAAAACTGTAAAATCTTGAGCAAAAACATAGATTAGCCTTCCGTTTACGGTTCCATAACCAGTGACTACACCATCACCATAAAACTTTTGGTCTGCCATGCCAAATTCTTTTGTTCTATGCGTAACAAGTGCTCCAATTTCTTCAAAAGAGCCTTCATCTAAAAGATACAAAACGCGTTCTCTGGCAGTAAGTTTTTTCTTTTGGTGTTGTTTATCTATACGTGCTTGTCCACCTCCTAATTTGGATAGCGCTATTTTATCGTTAAGTGTTTTTATTTTAGAGTCCATAGTGTCTTAGTTAGGTAATCTTAATAATTTTTGATCTTCTAGGTATTGTTTTAAAGCAATTTTAGCTGCAATTTCAGCTTCCTTATGATGCTGCTCTTCTAATAGGCTAGGTGAGTAGTAGTTCTTTACAAAATGGGTATCAAAATTACCACTTCTAAAAGCTTCGTGTTCGCAAACAAAACGTCCGAAAGGGAGTGTTGTTTGGACACCTTTTACATGATAGTTGTCTATCGCTTTAATCATTAATTCAATAGCTTCTTCTCTAGTACTGCCATAAGTAATAAGTTTAGAAAGCATAGGATCGTAATAAATAGGAATATCCATACCTTCTTCAAAACCGTTATCTACTCGGATGTTTTCTCCTTCAGGAAGTCTATAAATTTCTAGATTTCCGACACTAGGTAAAAAGTCATTCATGGGATCTTCCGCATAGACTCTGAGTTCTAAAGCATGTCCATTTATTTTTAAATCCTCTTGTTTTATATCTAGTTTTTCTCCTCTCGCTACTTTAATTTGTAATTCAACTAAATCGACTCCAGAGATCCATTCAGATACAGGATGCTCTACTTGCAATCTTGTATTCATTTCTAAAAAGTAGAAATTGTGCTCAGCGTCTAGAAGAAATTCAACAGTACCAGCTCCTAAATAATCACAAGCACGTGCTACATTAATTGCAGCTTGTCCCATTTTTTCTCTTAATTCTGGAGTAAGAATTGAAGATGGAGCTTCTTCTACTACTTTTTGATGACGTCGCTGTATTGAGCATTCACGTTCAAAAAAGTGTAATATATTTCCATGGCTATCTGCCATGATTTGAATTTCTATATGGCGAGGAGATGATACATATTTTTCAACAAAAACAGAACCATCACCAAAAGCTGAGGTAGCCTCACTAATGGCACGCTTCATTTGTTCTTCTACATCTTTTTCCTTTTCTACCACACGCATCCCTTTTCCACCTCCACCAGCGGCAGCTTTAATTAGAATAGGGAATCCAATATCTTTTGCTATTTGAACCGCTTCTTTTGGGTCTGTAATGGCATGATCTACTCCTGGAACCATTGGGATATTATAATCTTTAACTGCATCTTTAGCAGCTAATTTATCTCCCATCATTTTAATAGCTTTAGATCTTGGGCCAATAAAAATGATATTATTTTTTTCTGCTAATTCAGCAAAAACAGCATTTTCACTTAAAAATCCGTAACCAGGATGAATGCCATCCACATGTAATGCTTTGGCAACCTCTATGATTTTTTCTCCTTTTAAATAGGATTGATTTGATGGTGCTGGTCCAATACAAACCGCTTCGTCTGCATATTTTAAATGTAGTGCATTTCTATCTGCCTCAGAAAATACTGCAACGGTTTTAATTCCCATTTTTTTTGCAGTTCGCATTACTCGAATGGCTATTTCACCTCTATTTGCAATTAATATTTTTTTCATGTTATTCGAATTCTATTAAAAGTGAATTTTTATCAACGGCCTCACCTTGTTTCACTTTGATTGATTTTATAACTCCATCTCGAGGTGAGTTTATCACATTCTCCATCTTCATGGCCTCAAGAATTAACAGGGCATCATTTTCTTTAACCTCTTGTTCTGCTTTTACATTAATTTCTAAAATTAGACCAGGCATTGGTGCTTTAATTTCATTCACTTTTTTAGTAGCGCCAACCTCAAAGCCTAAGGTTTCTATTTGTTGGTCTAAATCATCATTAATGTTTACTTCATAAATGTTGTTACTCACCTTAACAGTATAAAGCTTTTTGTTGAAGTTTGAATCTAATATAGATGCATTTACTGAGGTGTTCTCTTGGAGTATGTGAAATGTATTGTTCGAAGTTTCAATACAATCAATGGCTTCAACATCTGCTTTATTAATTTCAAATTGATGTGAAGCATCCACTTTTATTTTATACATAGTAGTGATTTTATACGTGCTAAATTATAGATTAAATGACTTCTAAAATATGAAATTAATCATGTTTAAAGCCGTATTTCATAAAGTTTTAAAATTTGAATTTTCTTGATGCCGTCTTATAGCTTTTCGAGATAAGATAACACCTAAGATAAGTGATATAAAAGCTCCTGCTGAAATACCCGGAATAAACCCAATGAACAAAAAGAAGTCATAAGCACCATGAAACAAAACTGCTAAAAACAATCCTGCCATATTTAACCGAAAACGGTTTTTTGCAAACTTCGCCTTTCCCATATAATAGCCCATTAAAATGCCAAATGTGGCATGAGCAGGAACTGCGGTAAAAGCTCTTAAAATGGCGGTTTCATAACCACTTTCTAAAACATATAATATATTTTCGGTGCAAGCAAAACCCATAGACACCATTACGGCATACATAATACCATCATAAGGTTCATTAAAAGCTTTTCTTGGTTGGGCAAAGTATTTTACAATCACATATTTGCTAAACTCTTCAGCTAAAGCAACAACAAAAAACGCTTGTATAAATTGTTGCCATATGCTAAATTCATTTGTAATAGGAAGAAGACGTCCTGTGAATAAATATAACACCGAAACAATTATTATACTTACAATGGAGCCAAAAAGGAAATTTAAAACGAGTAAGCCTTTAGGTTCTTTATCATATTTATCCTGAACATAAATGTAAAGAATAATAGCCATAACTGGTGCAACTGCAAGAAGGGTTAAATTCATGTGCTTAATTTTTCTTTTATAACCTTTAATATAAACTTATAATACGTTTTGTTGCTTGGTACAAAATGACAATTACTCTCGCTATGTTTTAACAATATTTTAAATTCATTTAAAGAGACTAGTTTTAATGCTTCAACTTCCTCTTTTTGAGGAATGAGTTTGCTTACTTCGACTTTTAATTCTGAGATATATACCTGGTGAAACTCATTATCTTGAATGTTACCATCATCATAAGTCGTTTCATGAAGAAAAACACCTATTTTCAATACGTTTTCTCCGTCCAATTGTAAACCTATTTCCTCATTAGTTTCTCGCAGTGCAGCTTCAATAAACGATTCACCAGTATCTATATGACCTGCGACTGAAACATCCCAAAGTAATGGGTGAATCACTTTTTTGTGAGAACGCTGTTGTAACAAAATCTCACCTTGCTTTGTAAAGAGCCATAAATGAATGGTGTTATGATACCAACCATTTTTATGAGCTTCAGATTTTAAAGCTGTTCTACCAGTTGGTTGACCAAGATCATCCATTATATCAATGTATTCGTCCATAAAAATAAAGCCTCCCAAGGGAGGCTATAATACTAATTTATTATTTAAAATAGCTAAACGTTTCTCCGTCTTCTATTTTTAATAGTGTTTCGTAAATTAACTTAATTACATTTTCTACATCGCTTTTATGTACCATTTCTACAGTAGTATGCATATAGCGCAATGGTAAAGAAATAAGTGCAGAAGCAACTCCTCCATTGCTATACGCAAAGGCATCTGTGTCTGTTCCTGTTGCACGAGATAACGCTGCGCGTTGAAAAGGTATTTTATTTTCTTCAGCAGTATCTGTAATTAAATCGCGTAATTTTTGCTGTACTGCTGGTGCATAAGCCACAACAGGCCCTTTACCTATTTCGGCTAAACCTTGTTTTTTAGGATCAATCATAGGAGTTGTTGTATCATGCGTTACATCTGTTACAATGGCTACATTAGGTTGTATGGTCTGTGTAATCATTTCTGCACCTCTGAGTCCAATTTCTTCTTGTACTGAATTGGTAACATAAAGACCAAAAGGTAATTTCTTTTTATTCTCGTGAAGTAAACGTGCTACTTCAGCAATCATAAAACCACCCATTCTATTATCTAAAGCTCTACAAACAAATTTATCTTTATTCAGAATATGAAATTCATCTGGATAGGTAATTACACATCCTACATGTACTCCCATTTTAGCAACTTCAGCTTTATCTTTCGCACCTATGTCAATGGAAATATTATCTGGTTTTGGTGCTTCTTCTTTAGCTTTACTTCGTGTATGTATAGCAGGCCAACCGAAAACACCTTTTACAATGCCTTTTTTTGTATGGATATTAACGATTTTACTTGGTGCAATCTGGTGATCACTTCCTCCATTTCTTATCACATAAAGTAACCCATTATCAGAAATATAATTAACATACCACGAAATTTCATCGGCATGTCCTTCAATAACGACTTTGTATTTTGCTTTGGGATTAATTACAGCAACAGCAGTTCCATACGTGTCGGTTATAAATTCATCTACATAAGGTTTTAGATAATCCATCCATAGTTTTTGCCCATCCCATTCATATCCTGTAGGTGACGCATTATTTAGGTATTTTTCTAAAAAGTCCATTGACTTTTTATTTAGTAATTGCTTTTTTGCCATTTGTGTAAATTTTTCTTTAAAAATAATAATATTAATACGAATTTAAGGTTATAGCCTTTAATTATTATTAATTTTGAATTCTGCTGGAATCTTATATTTTGGAGCGGTTTTGAGACTAAAAAAATTGATGAAGTATATAATTTACATAGCGTTGTTTTTTACTGTAGCAATTTTTGCACAAGAGGATCCTGTTAAGCAAGATACCACACAGGTACACTATATGATTATTGAAGGTGATTCTATACCAGTAACATCAGTAGAATTAAATGAAGTATTGGTATTACCAAACCTTAAATTTGTAGATCGAGATGCTCGTTTACGTTATATAATTTTAAGACGAAAAACCTTAAAGGTTTATCCTTATGCCAAACTTGCTTCTGAGCGTTTAGAAGCTTTACAAAAACGATTAGACGAGTTAGAACGTAAACGCGAAAAAAAACGCTATTCTAAGATTATTCAGAAATATATAGAAAATGAATTTTCTGCAGAATTGAAAAAACTCACAAAAACGGAAGGGCAAATTTTAGTAAAACTTATTCATAGACAAACCGGAAAAACGACTTTTCAATTAATTAAAGAACTCCGGAGTGGTTGGCGCGCCTTTTGGTTTAATAATACGGCAAGTTTATTTGATATTTCTCTAAAACGTGAGTTTAGTCCAATAAATGAAGAAGAGGACTATTTAATCGAAGATATTTTGCAACGTGCATTTCAGAATGAACAATTAGAACGTCAAAAACCAGCTTTTGAAATTGATTTTTATGATAGTGTAAGCAAATGGTCTAAATCGAAACGTAAAACTACATCTAAGCCTAAAAGTTAAATGCGAATTCAAACCAAACTCGAAGAACAACTAAATGCATGGACACATGGCATTGGTGCTGCTTTAGGAATTGCGGCATTAGTTCTGTTGATAGTCTATGCTGATACTGCTAAACCTTGGAGTTTGTTTAGTGTTATTGTTTATGGAATTTCTATTATCGTCTTGTTCTTAGCCTCAACATTTTATCATGCTGTAAAAGGGGAGAAACGCAAACATTATTTCAGAATTATAGATCATATCAGTATCTATTTGCTAATTGCAGGAACCTACACACCAGTATTATTGATTTCGCTTACAGATAGTTTAGGTTGGACACTATTTTGGACCGTTTGGGGAATTGCAGTTTTTGGTGTGATATTAAAGCTCTTTTTTACAGGGAAATTCGAATTATTCTCAACGCTATTATATCTAGTAATGGGTTGGCTTATTATATTTGATTTTTCCAATCTGTCCATAGCTCTTGGCTCTAATGGTATATTATGGTTATTTGCTGGTGGCTTGTCTTATACAGTTGGTATTGTTTTTTATGCGTTACAAAAGGTTCCTTATTTTCACGTTATTTGGCATCTGTTTGTTTTAGGTGGTGCTGTATGTCATTTCTTTATGATATTTTTTCATGTTATTTAAGATGCTAAAACCATCTTTTTTAGAATAACAGTTTGTACAAGAAAGTAATGTGTATGTTCTATAAAACAAGCAAAACACTTAAAGGAATTACTATATTTTTGTAGTTGGCATATTCTTTTGTTTTAGTACATTGTATTTGAGTTTGCAGATACTTTTGGTATCTGCTGTATAGCATCCCAATGCTCACATATTTTACCCTTATCATCGAACCTAAAGAAGTCCATAGTTACATATTGATCATTTTCTGGCCAAGTTTGATGTGTATGTAAGGACACCAAATTCCCTTCAGCAATACATCTTACAAACTCAATCGACTTTTCTGGATATTCTACTTGCATACGTTCAAAATAATTGATAAATGGGTTTTTTCCATCACCAACTAAAGGGTTGTGCTGAATGTATTCACCTCCAACATATTTCTTAATAGCTTTTTTTGGATTACCTTCATAAGACAATTTGTAAAATGCTATGGCGTTTTTCTTGTTTGCTTCTAAGTTCATTCTAGATAATATTTGATTGTTTTTAGAGAAAAAAATAACGGTAATAATTAAAAATAAAAACCGCTATTAAATTTTAATCCAAAAGGTAAATCTATAGAATTGTAAAGATTTCACTCTCTGGTAATCTAGATTTAGGTGTTTTGCTTGGTGTATTAAAATCAGACTCTGTTCTGTAGCCAACAGCAACAACTGTAACTGCTGTATAGCCTTTTTCTCTTAGCCCAAATTCCTCATCTAAAGCTTTTACATCTACACCTTCCATTGGTAATGCATCTAAACCTAAGGTTGCAGCTCCTAATAGAAAGTTACCTATATTTAGGTACACTTGTTTTTCCATCCAATGCTGTAGGTCTTTTAAATCGTATTTATGAATATCTGCAAATATATTACGACCACCATGCGTATTTTGCTTTACTTCTTCATTAGGAAATCTTCCATCTTTTTCTTCTTGTGCTAATAAATGTAACATATAATCGTTATCTACTGTAATACGAGAACAAAATACAACAACATGAGATGCATGCTTAATCTTAGATTCATTAAAACTAAAAAAGCCTTGTGCTCCTTTTGCAACACGCTTCTTTCCTTCTTCAGTATTGGCTATAACAAAATGCCAAGGTTGTATGTTAGTACTTGATGGGCTCATGCGCAATAGCGCTTTAAGTTGTTTAAAGTCTGCATTAGAGACTTTTTTATTGGGATCAAAATCTTTTGTAGAATAGCGCCAGTTTAATGTGTCTTTTACGGTCATTATTAATTTATTTTTAATTACTATAATTTTTATAGTTGCAAAAATAAGTATAGTTTCTTATTTTTGCAATACCTATCCTTTTTGATAGTACGGATTTTATAGATTATTTAACAAATATGGAGCATAATTTTAATGGCAAGTCTTATCCCTGTTGCACAAGTGTAACCATGGGAATTATTGGAGGTAAATGGAAAACAGTAATTCTAGCATATCTTATGGGTGGTCCTTTGCGCTACAGCCAATTGCGAAAAAAAATGGGTAGTGTTACAGAGCGCACCTTAAGTTTGCAATTAAAAAGTTTAGAAGAAGATGGAGTGGTGAAGCGAAAAGTATATACTACTAAGCCACCTCTTAAAGTAGAATACAGTCTTACAGGATTTGGAAAAACATTAATTCCGCTAATAAAATCTATAATAGATTGGGGAGAATATGTGGTTGAGAATTATGGTGAGGTAGTGGAATCGTAAGATTTTGCTTCGCAGTGTGCTACGTTAGTATCCGAGTACACACTGTACAAGCAATTAAATTATTCAGCGTAGTTGCCTAGTTGTTTTATATTGAGCTTGTTATATTTCAAAATGAATGAAATATTATTGATGGAATAATTGATTTGGATTTATAAAACATAAACCCACCAAATATAACTATATAAGCATGATGAAGGCTAAAGTCGATAAATTCGAAGAACAATGAAATAAATTGAATATGTCTAAAAACATACAACAATGAGGAAAGGAATATGGCAATAAAAGGTTTATGAGAATAGCTTTTTTAAACTTCATTTTAATACTTATACAGTTTATGAGAAACTGCCTTCATTATTTTTTTAATTCTAAATCAATCAATTCAACTAATTTTACAGATTTTGTTTTTAGATTTTCATAAAGTTCAATAAACCCTTCTGAAGTCCAATTTAAAATAACACATCCATTTTTGTAAACCTGACTCTTAAATAAAGCTTCGAAGTCTCTTTCCGAAATATTTGCTTGCTCTGCTGTTTTTAATCCTAAAAAGACAGGCTTCATTCGCTCAATGTCTGTTAACCGAAAAATTGGCTTGGATATGTTTTCTTCATATTCAGAGGTTTCGTGTTCATTATAATATGAATTTGATTGATAAAGAAGTGATAAATCAAACAAATATATTTTTATTGAATCATTGGAAATAAGATTCATATTACCAGAACTGACCAATTCATTATATGCAACATTACTAGGTTGAAATTTTTCTTGATATAAAGTGTTTACTACGTTATAAGTTGTTTCGCTTAAGTTTAGAATTTGCTGTCCATTGATTTGATTTAAGAGTTTCTCAATACCCAATGCCTTTTTGTGTCTAAAATTTATATTGTATTCAAGACTTTCAATATCTTTATTTAGGTCTAGCTTTATATTTGTTAGGTATTTTATTTCTCTTTGGTTTTCTATTTTTTTAGTATTTAAATTATCTATTTGAAGCGCAATTAAAATTCCAATAACCACAAGTACTATTTCGCCAATGGCATATTTAAAATACTTTCCGGTTTTGTTTTTCTCCATAAGGTCGTATCTAATCTTTCTAAAAAACTTTATCATTAATGGATGTTTAAGTTACTATTTGTATTCTCACCAAACCTCTTTAAGAGCTTTGATTTTGCAAGGGCAAAATTGAGTTCGAGTAGTCTAAAGAATTTTATCATAATTTATTTTTCACAAGAGCGGGTGTTCTATATTACCTACAACACCATATAAGGTTAATTGTTTGGTTAAGCACCTAATTTAGCAAATAAAAACTAAATAGAAAATCCGCGAGGATTTTCGTAAGTAGGCGAGAACTAGCCATTAATTATACACGTCTTAAGTTTACAATTCATTAAATTTAGATATAAATCAGAAAGAACAAAAGAGAGGGTTAAGGTTATTATACACGCAGAGACTTTAGATCTCGTCAACATAGAAAATCCCCTCTCTTTTCTACACAGATTTCGTACAGTTCTATGAGGCTTTTTAGACCTCGATTTTAAGTCGTTGAAACTCGC
>Ga0316208_1000754_pt1 | contig 35874 bp, 24 predicted proteins | sample 3monopyrite_MG_FD_204944 | JGI IMG/M metagenome (GOLD analysis project Ga0316208, IMG submission 204944) | Microbial mat bacterial communities from mineral coupon in-situ incubated in ocean water Damariscotta River, Maine, United States -... | ecosystem: Environmental > Aquatic > Marine >...
TGCTGGAGAGTATCGGGAAGGCCGCTGAAATTGACGGTCGCAACGGTGACGAAATCGCCGCGCGCATTGCAAAACGGATTCCGGAATTCACGAAGCTGGCCGAGACGTACCGACAGAAAGCCCTCGACTGGAAGATTGAGCATGTCAAAGATCTGTCGCGCGAGGATGCCGTCAGTCTGAGGCAACATTTGATCGATACTGGCGAAGAAGCAAGAGCTGATACGGCCATTCGAGCATGGTTCACGCCAGTTGAATCTCGACTTCGACGTCAGGGAGCCGTGGGGCTCATCGAACTCGCGTTTGAATACGAAGACCTGTTTGATGATGGTGACACGGCCGTTCAACTTCTGTTGGAATCTGACCGGGTGAAGCCGGGCTCAAGCTACGTTGCCGAACGTCTGGAAGGTTATGGCTATATCCGTGTCGAAGGCCGGTGGCGTCGTCAAGGCGACGTCACTGCGAGCAGTAGATCGCCTATCGATATCGCGATTAAGAGCGGACGAGTGATTCGCGGAATGACGTCCGCGCACGTCCGCAAGTCGATCGGCCAGCCAGATTCGATCAGCCGTGTCCTGACTTCTCGCGAAGTTCTCGAATACTGGGTCTATCGGACTCAGTCAGGATCGGGGCTTTCAGTCCGGCTGTCGCGACCGCTGAATCGGCACGAAGGTATTGTGCGAAGAGTTTTCGATCTTCCCACACGTTAACCCGTTGCGGACTCGAACCGGGATTCGTTTATCCAGGTCGGCGTTCAAAGAATTCTCCGCGATCGAGAATCTCGTCGGGAATAATTCTTCACGCCGTGTATCTACTGTCCAGGATGTTGCCAGCCGACGCGTTCTTATGAATGCGCGTCAGCGAGCAATTACCGCGTGAGAAAACTTCACTTCTGACTCTGTCAGTTTTCTGCTGACGTTCGACGAGCCGGCCGGCTGCGTTGCGACACCGCTGGTTCGTAACTGGATCCCAACTCAATACTGGAGGTCGCTATGCGCGCTCACCTTTCAATCTGCACGGTCGCTGCGTTGACAATGATCGCCATCGGCTGTGGAAAAACCGAGGGCGATCGAGCCACCTCGACCGCTGAACTTTACGAGTCTGTACCCGCAGCAGGCGCAGCGTCGCCTGCCGCCGACGCATTTGCCTTCGAAGAATCCGGGCAGCCTGTCGCGAACACCGAGGACTACGAATCCGTTGTCGAGAACAAATTCAGGTCACCGCTCAAGCACCCACTGTCGACGTTTTCGATCGATGTCGACACTGCGTCGTATTCCAACGTGCGACGATTTCTGAATGACAACGTTCTGCCGCCTCCCGCTGCGGTACGGGTTGAAGAGTTGATCAACTATTTCAAATACGACTACGCACCGCCGGAGGGCGAGCATCCTTTTTCGGTTAACCTGGAAATCGCTGCCTGCCCGTGGCAAAGCGAGCACTGGCTGGCTCGCGTCGGTCTGAAAGGGATCGAGATTGATCGAGAGCAAAAGCCGGCGGCGAATCTGGTGTTCCTGCTGGACGTTTCCGGGTCGATGAATTCACCGGACAAGCTGCCTCTGGTTAAGTCAGCGATGAGAATGCTGCTCGACCAGTTGGACGAGAACGACCGGGTCGCCATCGCGGTTTATGCCGGAGCGTCGGGACTCGTGCTGCCTCCAACTTCTGCCCGTGACCGCGGAACCATCCTGACAGCCCTCGAGCGCTTGAGTGCCGGCGGCTCGACGAACGGCGGCCAGGGAATTCAACTTGCCTATCAGGTGGCCGCTCAAAACCTGATCCAGGACGGCGTGAACCGAGTCATCCTGTGCACCGACGGTGACTTCAATGTCGGAATCACAGACCGATCGGATTTGGTCGACCTCATCCAGACAGAAGCCAAACGCGGAGTTTTCTTAAGCGTGCTTGGATTCGGAACTGGCAATCTGAAAGATGCCACGATGGAGCAGCTGGCCGATAAAGGAAACGGCAACTACGGCTACATCGACTCGCTGCAGGAAGCTCGCAAGCTGCTGGTCGAAGACGCACTCGGCACGCTGGTCACGATCGCGAAGGATGTGAAAATTCAGATCGACTTCAACCCGCAGCACGTCCAGGCGTACCGGTTGATCGGCTACGAAAACCGCATGCTCCAGGCCGAAGACTTCCGCGACGACAACAAAGACGCCGGCGAAATCGGAGCCGGACACACCGTAACCGCGCTCTACGAAATCGTACCGGCCGGCGTCGAAAGCCCGGCCTTTTCCGTCGAGCCGTCGAAGTATCAGGAAGTCGTGATCGAGTCCGCAGGCCCCAGCAACGAAGTGATGACCGTGCGACTTCGCTACAAGCAGCCGGAAGGCGACGACGGCATCGAGTTCCACGTCCCGGCCGGAATTCCCGTTGAAGACTCGGCAGGTTCAGAAGACTTTCAATTCGCCGCATCGGTCGCCAGCTTCGGAATGCTGCTGCGAGGTTCCCAGTACTCAGGCGACGCAACTTTCGACCTGATCGAAACCCTCGCCCGCAACGGCATCGGCCAATCCGACGACAAGTATCGCCACGAATTCCTCCGGCTGATCGACACCGCCAAACTACTGAAGTCACCCCACGTCGCCGAGCGGTAACCCACTTTCCGATCTGGTTCGCAGAGCCATCGCCTGCCAGTTACGAAGCGCCAGCGAGTGAATCCGTCGCACTTCATTCACTTGCTGTCGCTTCGCGTCGCTGGGAGTGTCGTGCCATTATTGGGAAGTTATTTCCGACACGTTCCTTAGAAGAAGCCTCCGCCACTCATTCCATTTCTGACGTCTTCGAGACGGACACCTTTGACGTCCATATCAAGCTTCTGCAGGAACTTCTCGATCTTGTCATGAACGGCAGGGGTCTGATCGATAATCAGAACGGCCTCTGGTACGACAAGAACGTCGGCATTGGTTGTCGCGGTCGGCGAGGCGGCGACTGCGTTGCCGTCCTTTGTGCCGCCCGGATTCTTAGTAACCACGCCGTTACCTGTCGGCTTCGAGATTGTCACGACTTTCTGGCCGACTTCGACTTTCACGATTGTCCCGAGTGACTTTTCCAGATTAGTCCCTTGCCCGAACATGGCCGCATTGGACCAGGTAACGGTGTCGATCGAGGCAGGCAGCACGGTCAGCAAATCGTCAGCGGTTTCAGACGGAATCCTGTAAAAACGTTTTTCCAGTGGGCCACGGCGAGAAGCCCGGAACGGGTCGGTTGTGCGAGCCATCGGCGAGTCGATTGCGTCAAACGTTTTCCCCAGCGTTGCCGCACGTCGCTGAGCCACAAGAAGCTGACGAATCTCGCGATGGCCTTCGCCCGTTTGTCGAACGACCAGTCGGCCGCCGCCGGGGATTAGCAGGACGCCTCCATCGCTGTCGCGATTCATCCATGGGCCGCCGTTTGTTCTTTCGATGGCCGCTTCAAGTTGCTTCAACTGCCCGGCGTTGTCGTCGAGGTCTCTCACATCGTAAGCCACCGTGCTGAGCGTTTCTTTGGCCCGGACAGCCGTTGTGATTTCCAAGGCTCCCTCGTTGACGATGGCCTGCAGTTCGAGCGGCTTCAAAGCCAGTCTAAGAATCGTGCGAATCGATTGATTCTTCAGGGTCAGTGAAACGGGCGAGTCCTTTTCCCAGCCTTCTTCCTGGAGTGCTTCCTCATCGATGCGAATTCGAATCCCGGATGCCTCAGACAGGAAGATCACCACTTCATTGAGTGGTGTTTCGGTAAACTTGGCTTCTTCAAGACGCTGTTCAATTCGCCGAGTCAGTCGCAACGATTCTGCCGGGTAACGGACAGGAGCTTCCTCTGCGCGGGTGAGCATCGTGCCCAGCAATAGCTCGATCTCCCGGTGAGTCTGCCAGTTCTGCCGAATCGTCAGTACGTCGCCGACCAGTCCCAGCGTTCCACCTTCGCCGTCGATGCTCTCCCAATATCCACTGGTCATTTCCTGAATCGTTTCGATCAGTGAGTTCTCGGTGAAGCCGTCGACAAGGAACTGACGAATGAAATACGACCGTGAAACTTCGCGTTCTTCTTCCCCCGCGAGGGACGTGACATGGATGATGCCTTCCTCGACGAACCAATCGAGTTCGTGTTCGCGAGTCATCCAGTCAAGAGCCTGCTGCAGCGTGACGACGGCGCCGTCGCTGACCTTCGTATCGGCAGTATCGTTTTCCTCCAGGTCACTTTTGTCGGGTGCCGGGAAGGGATCAACGTTAAGTGTGATCGGCAGGTCCGTCTCGAGCCCATCCTCGCTCAGTGCTGACCTGTCGAGAAGAATCGAAACGTCGTGCTGGGACGATAAAGTCGAGAGAAACTCTTCCAGCGGAGTGTCGAAAAACTCTCCGCTTGTCGGCTCGTTCAGAAACGCAGGAGCAACGACCTCGCCCGCCATCACAAAATCGATGGGCTTACGACTGGAAGCTGCTGGCTTTTCACTGGCCGCCTTTGAGTTTTCTTTCGGCTTGTCGGGCGAAGCATCGTCCGGCGTGATCGCAGTCTGAGCAACAACCTGTCCAGGGCCGGGCAACCCCGGCTGCTGTGGATCGACATCCGTCAGGAAGAATGCACAAACGGCAGCGAGTGACGCGACGGCAACAGTTGATCGCATGACAATTCTCCTGATCCGCTTTTTCGAGACGTTTGTAAAGTCAACGGCCAGTCCAGCCGCGTCTCCGAACTCATCGAGTGCCTGGCGAATCGCATCGTCCCGATTCATTCCTGAACGAACGAGTTCTTCGAACCGCTCTTCCATGTGATCACGCAGTTCGTCCGAGATCGCGTCCCGCTGCTGCTCGTTCAGCCGCAGCATCCGGCTGAGCACTGACAAATAAAGTTCAAATTCTCGTTCCGGCATGCGATCACCTGCCTTCTGGAATTGAGTAATTCTGTGGACGGAACTGGATGGAGCAGAACGCTCCCGATGCGACAGTGATGTTCATTCGTAGGAAGTCAAAAGAGGCCGCCACCGCTCATGCCGCCACTAAGTTTGGCCGTTTTTCGGCCGAGTGCAGACTGGTCAAGGCCCAGCGAACGGATGAAGTCGTCGATCCGATTGTGGACGGTCGCAGTCTGATTGATGATCAGAACAGACTCCGAGACGACGATGGTTTCAGGCGGTGGAGTCGGTGCCGGTTTATCTGCAGCTTTCTTTGCATCACCAGTCGCAGTTTTCTTCGCTGACTGCGTGGCCGATTTCGGACGAGCTAACTCGATCACTTTCTGCCCGACGGAGACCTTTCGAATTGTGCCGACGGCTTCTGAATCAACGTCGGGCTTTTTCTGGCTATCACCTTGCCAGGTTTTCGGAGCGATGGTCGACGGCAGAGCGGAGAGCAAATCTTCGGCAGTTTCAGAAGGCAATCGATACAAACGCGTTTCCAGAGTCCGTCTGACTCGGTGAGGCGTCTGATTCGTCCCCTTCGCGACGAACGTTTTCAAGACGCTCGCGATTTCACGGTGGGTTTCTTCAGTTTGCCGAACAACCAGCAGTCCGTTCTCCGTTAACGACATTGTTCCACCCGATCCGTCAACTTCTTCCCACAGTCCGGATGTCAATGCAGGGACGGCTTCGAGTAATTGGCTGGGATCCTGAATCTTCCGAACGTCGTAGACGACCGAATGGAGATTCTCGTTGGCCACTTCGATCGTCGTGATGAACAGTTCGCCGGAACGAATGACAGTCGTCAGTTCGAATTCGGAAAGCATGAGTCGGAGAATTGTCGAAAGCGACCGGCCTCCCAGTACAAAATTGATTGGCTCGTCAGTGAGCAGGCCGGCTTCTTCGATCGCGACTACATCCAGAAAGATCGGCAACTCAACTGTCCTGACGAGATATTCGACAACATCGGTCAGCGGAGTATCTTCAAAGTTGACAGTGACCGACTTCTGCATTGCCTCAAGGCAAGCCAGTTTCTCAGCCTGGTAGATCCCCAAGTCGGGCAAATCGGGATTGGCGATAGCTTTGAGCAGTTGCGGGAGATGCCGGTGGACTTGGTAGGTTTGTCGAATCGTCATCACGTCGCCGACGATCGAAACTCTGCCGCCAGAGCCATCGACTTCTTCCCAGCGGGCGTCGGTCGCATGCATGACGATTTCGAGCAACGTCCCTGGTGCAATGCCAGCCGCTCGGAACGGTGCGAGGTCGTATGATCGGTTGAGGAACTTCTCATTCGCAACCTCGATCGTTGTCACATGAAGGATGCCGTCTTCCATGTACCAGGTCAGTTCGAATTCCCTGAGCATCAGGTCGAGAGCCTGATCGACTCGAATTGGTGCGACGATGAAGTTGATTGGCTCGTCAACAAGCACTCCGGCTTCTTCAACCGCGACGATGTCCAGCAGGATGGGAAATCCCGCCTCCGACTGCCGCTGAAGATATTCCAACACGTCGGTCAATGGTGTGTCGCGGAAGTTGACGCTGATTTTGTTGTTAAGAAACGGTTCATCGAAATCGGATGAATCGGTGTCGAGCAAGATCTTAGAGGCTCCTTGAGCAGCCGCAGATGCCGCAACCAACTCAGTCGTCTCTGCAGGCGTATCCTGAGCGATCACGCGCGGCTCGGCGTTCAGAGCGTCATTCGCCGGTGGGAAGAGAAACGCCCAGCCGAAACCGATGAACAGAAGTGCCGCGGTAGCGAGGCCCGATCGCATGATGATTCTCCGGATTCGTTTCTGTGATACGCGAGTCAGATCGACGGCCAGTCCGGACGCGTCTCCGAATTCGTCGAGTGCCTGCCGAATCGCCTCGTCGCGATCGAGGCCCGATCGGACCAGCTCTTCGAAGCGTTCTTCGAGATGATCGCTCAACTCGTCAGCGATCGCCGCCTTCTGCTGCTCGTCCAGCTTCATCAGCCGACTGAGCACTGACAGGTAAATCTGAAACTCATGTTCGGGCATGGCTTCGTCCTCGCGAGTGTGTGTTGCACAGAACGTGCAGAAAAGGTGATCGGTGGTTTTGTGTGCCACTGGCTCTGCCAGTGTTTGCTCGAAGTGACAATCCGAAAGGCACTGGCGGAGCCAGTGGAACACCGTTTTTCAGAAGTCTGATCGTTGTTTCGTCGTCGATAACTATGCCGGCATGGGGCTGGGATCAGCCAGTGGTCCGAGCACGCGGCGCAGGCATTCGACGTAAGCCTGCCATTCGTCGACTCGGACTTTCAGTTGTTTCTTTCCGGCTGCGGTCAGCTCGTACCATTTGCGGCGGCGGCCGGTGGAATCGTCCCAGCGGCAACGGACCATCTTCTTCGTCTCCAGCTTGTGGAGAATCGGGTAAAGCGTGCCCGCCTTCAGCTCGACCAGCTCGTCACTGGCATCACGAAGACTTTGTTGAATGAGGTAGCCGTACTTCGAACCGTCCGACAGTACGGACAAAACCATCAGTTCGAGACTGCCTCGCATCAGTTCCGGGTTAAGACCGTCCATCAGAAAAACTCCTTGTATAGATTGCGAGTCGATATATTGCTCGGCTATGTATAGCTGGTCAATTGCAAAAACTTCGGTTGGACCGATTTTTCCGAAATCGCTCTTCAGTGGCGAGCTGCAGATTCGTCCGGCTCGTGCGTCTCACAATTCGCAACCGAAGGCACCGGGGCGCGCTTCTGCGAAGAACCGTGCGACGATACACTCGCCGGCTTTGCGATTTGTTTTATTCCCGAGGAACTGATGTCGGATCACGATTCTCAACCAAGTGACGATGCAAACAATGAGCCGCCGCCGCATTCTCAAGAGTGGTATGACTCGCTGCGGAAGACGCTGGGCGAAGCGGCGTGTCGGCAGTTGGGCTTTTACGTCATTCCGAACGAGCTGCTGCTTTCAGTCGTGATTCCCGTTTACAACGAGCGAGAGACGTTGCAGGGGCTGCTTGATCGAGTGAAGCAGGTGCCGATTCGCAAAGAGATCGTCCTGGTCGATGATTGCAGCAAGGACGGAACTCGCGATCTGCTCAAGCAGCTGGAAGACGAACAGCGTGCCAACCAGGAATCGACCAGCGACGACGGCTCGTTGCCTGATAATCGAATGACGTTTGTTTATCACGAGAAGAATCAGGGCAAGGGAGCGGCTGTTCGCACCGGCTTCGGAGCCGTGCAGGGCGACCTTGTGATCATTCAGGACGCCGACCTGGAATACGACCCGTCCGAGTACCCCGTGCTGTTGCACCCGATTGTTGAAGGTAAAGCCGACGTTGTGTTCGGAAGCCGATTTCTGGGCGACAAGCCTCATCGAGTGCTCTACTTCTGGCACTATCTCGGCAATCGCTTTCTCACAACGATGTCCAACTGCTTCACGAATCTGAATCTCACCGACATGGAGACCTGCTACAAGGTCTGCCGCCGCGAAGTCATTGACGAGATCGCCCCACTGCTCAAGCAGAACCGCTTCGGCTTCGAACCCGAATTCACGTCCCGCATCGCTCGACGCGGTTATCGAGTCTACGAGTTGTCGTGCAGCTACTCCGGTCGAACCTACGAGCAGGGCAAGAAGATCGGCTGGCGCGACGGCTTCTCCGCGCTGTGGTGCATCTTTCGGTACGGGCTCGCTGAATAGCCGCAAATGGGCCATGTCGTTAAGAATCTTCATCGTTGACATCCCCCATTTTTGCCACCGACTTCAGTCGGTGGTATTCGGGCATTGATTGGATTTGTGAGCCGGCTTCAGCCGGACTTCCGATCACAGAAGTGACTGACTCCTGGCTAAAGCCATCAGCGAAGCGCGGCTGAAGCCGGCTGTTCTCAATAGAACGCCAGATGTCCACCAGCTAAAGCTGGTGGCAAAGATCCGCACCGAAAATTCTAAACTGCGTTGCCGAAAGACGAGGGAACGGCCTTTGGCTTTGACGGTTTCTTCCCGGCGTGCCTATGATGACTCATCAAAGTATCTGTATGAGTTATGGCTTCCCTCCGACTGTGACGAATCTTTCCGTTTTGTCTCCCACCTGATCGCCCCACCCTGGAGTTTCTCGATGGTTGCTTCGAGGCTCAGATATTGCCTGACTGCTCTTTTCCTGATTGCTGGAACTCTCGCTGCGTCGCAACAGACGTTGGCAGCTCCGGCGGTGACAACGACGCTGCCGCAGGCCGTCGCTCCGGGAAGCCAGACCGACGTTAAGGTGCGCGGCAGCGGCCTGACTGGAACAACTCTCCTGTGGACCAGTTTTTCCGGAAAGGCAGAGCTGACTCCAGACGTCAAAGACAACGGCAAGAACGCCGCTGAAGTTTCGTGGCGATTGAACGTCCCGGCCGAAGTTCCCGTGGGAGTTCATGGTTTGCGGGTCGCTGGTCCGTCGGGATCGTCCGCGTTGAAGCTGATCATGGTGGACGATCTGCCGTCGGTCGCTCAGGCCGCAGGCAACACAGTCATCGACAAGGCCCAGGAGATTGCTCCGCTGACTGCCGTCGACGGTGCCGTCGCAAACCTTTCACGCAACTTCTACCGAGTCAAAGTCGCCGCTGGCCAGAAGTTGTCGATCGAGGTCGTGGCTCGACGGTTGGGTTCGGCCTTGGACCCGCTCCTAAGAATTCTCGACGCGAAGGGCCGCGAGCTGATCTACAGCGACGACGAGCCGGGGCTTCGAGGCGACGCACGATTGAATTACACGTTTGCGACCGCTGGTGACTACGTCATTGAAGTTCGCGACATCCGCTATCAGGGCGGCGCCGGACATTTCTATCGACTGCGAGTCGGCGACTTTCCGTGCTTGTCGAGTCCTTACCCGCTGGGCGTGACGAGAGGAACCGTCGGGAAGGTCACGTTTGTTGGCCCGGATGCAGAAGGTGTTGGACCAGTCGATGTTCGAGCACCCTCGGAAGCGGGAACGAATTGGGTCAACGTGTCTGCTCGCCGCCCCAACGGAAAGAGCAGCGGCTTCGCAATGCTCAGAATTGAAGACGCACCCGTCGCCGTGGAAACCGAACCAAACAACGAACTCGCGAAAGCCACGCGTGTCGAGTTAGGTCATTCGCTGAACGGCAAGATCGATGCTTCCGGTGATGTCGACCACTTTGTGTTCGCAGCGAAGAAGGGTCAGAAGTTTCGATTCAACGCGGTAACTCGGCGTCAGGGAGTGCCGACGTCAGCGTATCTTCGGCTGCTCAAAGCGGACGGAGGGCAGGTTGCCGCGAAGGAAGATTTCGGAGTCGGTGACGCCTTCTTCGATTACACGTTTCCAGCCGATGGCGACTACACCCTGGCCGTCGAGGAACTCCATCGCCGAGGCGGTTCCGCGTTTGCCTACCGAGTCGAAGCTCAGCCAATCACACCCACGTTCGACCTGAGCGCCGCCGCTGACACCGTCAATGTCGGAGCTGGCTCGACGGCCATGATCACGGTCAACGTCGTGCGGCGAGGTTACAACGGTCCCATTCAGGTCGCCGCGACAAATCTGCCGGCCGGTGTGTTAAGCAATCCAACCGTAATCGGCCCCGGCATGAAATCAGTCGTGCTGACCATAAGCAGCGGCGCCGAGACCGCGGCTGGCACCTTCGTGCCGATAACGGTTGTCGGTCGAGGTAAGAACGGGGCCGACGACTTCGAAGTTGTCGCTGGAACAGAAGTCGCTCTGAAGGCGAAGTTCAATGCCCTGCCGTGGGGACCGCAGAATCTCGATGGGCAGGTCGCAGTTGGCGTCGCTCCCAAACCACAGATTCGACTGCGTCCGGAAGTTGGCGAAATCATTTTCGGAAAAAGCCTGTCGGCGAAGGTGAAGGTTCTTGTTGATCGTGACAAGGGATTCGACGAAGCGGTCACTCTGGTCGTTACGCCGGATGCGAAAAAAGGCGGTCTGCCAGCAACCGTCACAGCGGCTGTTACGCCGATCGCCAAAGGCAAGAATGAAGCAATCATCACCTTCACGGCGACAGACAAAGCCCCAATCGGTGATTTCACGGCGGTCCTCACCGGAACGATCAAGCAGGGCAAGACGACCGTCGTCCAGACGGTACCGGGCATCACGCTGAAATTGCAGGCTCCGATGACGCTCGCACTGGCTCCGGTCGCTGAGAAATTCGCCGCAGGGTCAGAGTTAAAAGCCAAAGTGACCGTGCAGAGAAATCCGGCATTGAAGGGGGAAGTGGCACTGACCTTCCAGAACCTTCCTAAAGGAGTCACCATCGCTGCGGCGAAGATTCCGGCCGACAAAAACGAAACAGAAGTGACGCTCGTTGCAGCTGCCGACGCAGCAAAGGGCGCGATAACGAATCTCAGCGTGAAAGCCGAAGTGACCGTCGGTAAAGTAAAGGTCTCGGCGGTTTCACCAAATGTTAAACTCACTGTCGAATAGGCGACCAGTTGCCGCTCGGCAGATTTCACAACACACGACCTCGTCAGTCACTGAAGATTTCTGATTCTGACGATTCATTTTTCGGAGAGGCATTCAGATGCGTCACTCGAACATTCTGAAACTGACCGCCGTGATGCTCGGACTGAGCTTCCTTTCGCAAAGCAGCTCGGCTGCTGACGAGCCATCGAAGCTGACCACCGAGTCTGCAAAATTCGAACTGGCTGGGATGCGTTCTCAGAAACAGATCGTTGTAACGGGGCAGTTTGGCAGCGAAGTCCGTGACGTCACGCATCTGGCAAAACTGACGTCGTCTGATCCGAAAGTCGTGAAGCTGGAAGGCTCAATTGCTCGACCGGTCGGCGACGGAGTGGCGAAGATCGCCTGTCAGCTGGGAGCCCAAACAGTTGTGATGGATGTCGAAGTCAAAGGGACGACGACACCGCATCCTGTCAGTTTTAAGAATGAAACCCTGGCCGCACTCTGCAAAGCGGGATGCAACGCGGGAGCCTGTCACGGTTCACCGTCGGGCAAGGGCGGGTTTCGACTTTCGCTCCGAGCGTTCGACCCGCCGCTGGACATCCTGACGCTGCGGTCGGAGTTTTTCGGACGTCGAACCAACCCGCTCCAACCTAACGAAAGTCTGTTACTGCAGAAACCGCTGATGGAAGTTGCTCATGGCGGCGGCCGTCGATTGACAAAGGGTGGCCCGGCATGGTCGGCGCTTCACAACTGGATCGGCGAAGGCCTGCAGCTTGACAAACCGGAAACCCGTTCGCTGACTCGCATTGAAATTCTTCCGAAGAAGCGAGTCCTGCGGGACGCTTCCGACCGGCAGCAACTTTCCGTCAATGGTTATTTCAGCGACGGCACCGTCCGTGACCTGACGGCATTGACCGTGTTCACATCGTCGAACGAATCCGTCGGCAGCGTCGATAAGAACGGGCTTGTCGAGAAAACCGGACGAGGCGAAACGGCGATCCTTGGTCGCTACCTGGAAAGTATGGCGACCGCAGACGTGACGTTTCTGGAAGAAGTGCCCGGCTTCAAGTGGAGCAACCCTCCTGAAAATAATTTCGTCGACACTCACAGTTTCGCCAAGTTGAAGCAACTTCAGATTCTTCCGTCGGAAGTCTGTACCGACGAAGAGTTCCTGCGTAGAGCGTATCTCGACCTGACCGGGCGACTGCCGCGGATCGACGAAACTCAAGCATTCCTTGCCGACAAAGGTGCAGAGCGTCGAGCAAAACTCGTCGACACGCTTCTGGAAAACGATGACTACGCTGAATTCTGGACGCTGAAGTGGAGCGACATTCTGCGTTCAAACAGCAAAAAACTGACGACAACCGGAGTCCACAAATTCCAACGCTGGGTTTACGACGGCATTCGAACGGATGTCGGGATCGACAAACTGGCTCACGAACTTCTGACGGCCAGCGGCAGCGTCTTCGAGAATCCGGCTGCCAGTTACTGGAGAGCCAGCCGAGACCCCAACGACGCCACTGAAACTACGGCTCAGCTCTTCCTGGGAATTCGAATTCAGTGTGCGAAGTGCCATAACCATCCGTTCGAAAAATGGTCGCAGGACAACTACTACGGAATCGCCGCCGCATTCACGCGGATCGGCAGGCAGAAAGGCGCGAAGCCTGACGAAGAGATCATTCACGTCACACGTTCCGGCGAAATCAAACAGCCTCGCACCGGGCAGACGATGAAGGTTCATCTCCTTCTGAAAGGCGATGTCGATGTTCCCGCTGATCAGGATCGCCGGCGAGTGTTCGCAGACTGGCTGGTTTCTGCGGACAATCCGTTCTTCGCCAAGGCGGCGGTCAACCGAATCTGGGGGCATCTCATGGGCCGGGGCATTGTCGAGCCGGTTGACGACTTCCGTGATTCCAACCCGCCATCAAACGCCACTCTGCTGAACTCGCTCGCCGAGCAGTTTGCGAAGAATGGATTCAGTCGAAAATGGGCCATTCGCACGATCATGAGCAGCCGTGTTTACCAGCTCAGCTCGAAGAAGAACGACTTCAACGCGGACGACGAAATCTACGCTTCCCACGCGACTCCGCGTTTGCTTTCGGCAGAACAGCTTCTGGATGCCATCTGTCAGGTGACCGACGTCGCTGAAAGCTTCAAGGGGCTGCCAGCCGGAACTCGAGCTGTTGCCCTTCCGGACCCACCGACAGATCACTACTTCCTGAAAGTGTTCGGTCAGCCGCAACGTGAAATGGCCTGCCAGTGTGAACGGTCAAGTGAGTCCAACCTTTCGCAAGCGCTGCAGATGATCAACGGCCCAACGGTCCACAACAAGCTGCGAGCAGACAAGGGCCGGATTCATCAGATGGTCAAGGCCGAAAAGAAGGATGACGAGATCATCACGACTCTTTACCTGGCCGCACTGGCACGTAACCCGGTCGAAGCAGAGTTGAATGCCTCGCGAAAACACATTGCCGGCAGCACTGACCGACTGCTCGCACTGGAAGACGTTGGCTGGGCAATTCTGAACTCGAAAGAGTTCCTCTTCCAGCACTAAGTACTTGCAATCTGGCAACGTGAGAAGCCCGGCTTTCCCCGAAAGCCGGGCTTCTCTTCATAACGACTCATTCAGACGAGCATCCCGGAGAAGAATCAAGTGAGCACTCTCGAAGGCAAGACCGCGTTAATTACAGGCGGTGGAAGTGGAATCGGAGCGGAGATCGCCAGGACTCTGGCTGCTAACGGTTGCCGAGTGGCAATCTCCGGACGGCGCGAGTCACGGCTGCAGGAAGTCGTCGCCAGTTGCGATCACGAAATTCTCATCCGCACTTGCGACGTGGCGGACCGCGACGATGTGGCGGGCTTGTTCGAGTGGGCCCGGAAACACCTCGGCGCAATCGACATCCTGATTAACAGCGCCGGAATAAACATCGCCAAGCGGTCGATGTCCGAACTTGACCCTGCCGACTGGGACAAGCTGATCCAGATCAACGCGACCGGTGCCTACAACTGTATCCGCGAAGTTCTTCCGCAAATGAGAGAGAAGCAGGACGGAGTCATCGTCAACATCAGCTCCGTCGCCGGAATCCGAGCGGGTTTGCTCGGCGGAGTTGCCTACAACGCTTCAAAGTTTGCGATGTCAGCGCTCAGCCTGACCGTCGGAGAAGAAGAAAGCGCCAACGGAATCCGGCTGACGTCGATCTACCCGGGCGAAGTCGAAACTCCGATTCTAGACGAGCGACCGGTGCCGGTTTCCGCCGAGCATCGGGCAAGAATTCTTCAGCCGGAAGACCTTGCAGCGGCCGCGTTGATGGTCGTCAGTCTGCCTCCTCGAGCCCGCGTCCCTGAACTCGTCATGATTCCGACAACGCAGTCATTTACGTGAGATCGGACCAGCATCCGGCTATTTTTCCCTGACGATTGAATTGCCGGCAGAGTCGCGTAATTATGGCGGTTTTCGTCCGAATCGGACGTCGATCCTGCCACGCATCCCACCTTGTAACGACTCGTGCGCCCGGCTCGCTCGCCGGCTTCCCGCGCCGAATCTTCAGACCACATTACCTGACGGAGTACTCCAGTGAGCGACAACTCTCTCGACCAGAAAATGGCACAGTCCAGCGAAGAACTCGATCAGCACGTTCGTGACATGGTCAAATGGCATTTCAGCCCGGAAACTGGCTGCGACTTCTGGTTGGACAAGGCAAAGACACTTGATTTCAACCCGCTCGAAGACATCAAGTGCTTCGAGGACTGCAAGAAGTTTCCGCTGTTTGAAGACGAAGAATTCCGCGGCGGCCCGCTCGACAAGTGGGTTCCGAAAGGTCTGGCCGGAAAACCTACCTACGTTTTCGAAACCGGTGGGACGACGGGGATCCCGAAGTCGCGGGTCGTCATCGAGGATCACTGGATCGATTACGAAAACTTCAGCGACACGCTGCCGGATGAGCACTTTCCGAAAGGGGCCAACTGGCTGATGCTGGGCCCGTCCGGCCCGCGTCGCCTCCGGCTCGCAGTCGAACATCTCGCACAGCACCGTGGTGGAATTTGCTTCTGTGTCGACCTTGACCCTCGCTGGGTTGTGAAGCTTCTCAAGAAGGGAAAAACCGACGAAGCCAAGGCGTACGCCGAACACGTCATCGATCAGGCTGTCACGATTCTTAAAGCAAACCACAACGTCCAGTGCATGTTTGCGACGCCGAAGCTTTTGGAAGCTTTGGCGATGAAGCTGATCGACGATGGCTCCAGCATCGAAGAATCAGGAATCCAGGGCATCTTTGCCGGCGGTACGGAATTTACTCCGCAGTGGTATCGGTTCTGTAAGGAAGAATTGCTCGGCGAAAACGTCTTCATCACGCCAACGTACGGCAACACCCTGATGGGTCTTGCCTGTGGGAAACCGTTCGATCCGGCCGACGAGTACAAGATTACCTACTTCGCCCCGCAGCCACGGGCGGTGATCGAAGTCGTCAAGTTTGATGACTACAACGAGGTCGTCGAAGTCGGCGAAACCGGGCGAGTGAAGCTTTACACGTTTACCAAAGAACTCTTCATCCCCGGATTCATGGAACGCGACGAAGGAGAGCGAGAAGAGGCCATCGACGTTTACCCATGGCGTGGTATCAGTGGCACGCGTCCATTCCACGAGTTACTCACAACCACAACCGTCGGCGTCTATTGAGATGGCGTGATCAACTCAGCGCAAAGTCAGATTGAAAAGGAATAAGACCATGTTAGAGATCCCTGTTGTCCGCTGGGGCAAAGAATACGAGTCCATGACTAAGATGGACGTCGTTCATTTTGAGACCGGTGAGACGCTCGCCAAAGTCCACGAGGCCAACGGCGGCCTCATTAAAATGGACATGAAGAAAGCGAAGAAGGCTCGAGAGATTCTTCGTCAATTCAGTATTCAAGAACTCGTCGACAAGTGCGCGGTCGCGGGTGAGCTTTACGAGAACGCCACACTTCCGCTGGGCAACGGTGAGCAGGATCCAGACAGCTTCTGCAACATGCAGTCGGCGACGACGGGACTTCCTGAGCACATGTGCCGTTTCAACATGACGAAGAATGCCTTCGTGATGAAGCACATGGGTGAGATTCTGAATGCTCTTACGCGAGGTCTGCCGTACGACATTCTGTCAGATGGCTACGGGATGGAAGACCGCGGAGTCATGGTCAGCTATCAGGCCAATTGTGATGCCGCAGGCTGGGTGCTTCCTTCAAACAGCCCCGGCGTTCACACGTTGTGGTTGCCGGTCATTCCTCTGCAGATGGGCCTCGTGCTTAAACCAGGCCCCGCCGAGCCGTGGACTCCGTACCGTATGTACGAAGCCTTCGCACAAGCCGGCATTCCTCGTGAAGCGTTCTGTCTGTATCCCGGCGGTGCGGACAAAGGTGCTGAACTTGGTGGAGCTGTCCTCGAAAGCTGCGAACGGTCTGTCATCTTCGGTGGCCTGGCAACGATCGAGCGTTACCACGGTAACCCCAAGATCTCCGCACATGGCCCCGGCTTTTCGAAGATCATTCTTGGCGACGACGTCGTCGATGACTGGGAAAAGTATCTCGACATCATGGTCGATTCGGTATACGTCAACAGTGGCCGAAGCTGCATCAGTTGTTCGGGTATCTGGGCCTCTCGCCACACCGCAGAAATCGCAGACGCGATGGCTCAGCGACTGGGGCCGATTGCTCCACTGCCAATGAACGATCCAAACTCGGGTCTGGCTGCCTTCACGATGCCGGGTGCTGCGAAAGCGATGAACGGTCAGATCGACGACGGCTGCAAATCAGGAGCGGTCACCGACGCCACAGCGAAGTACCGGGGCGGCGATCGCCTTGTCGAGAACGAACGCTGCGACTTTCTCCGTCCAACGGTCCTGCACGTTTCGGACGCAGACGACCCGATGGCCAACACCGAATTCATGTTCCCATTCTGCTCGGTCGTCGAATGTCCGCAGGACAAGATGATCAGCAAAATCGGTTACACACTCGTCGGTTCATGCATCACCGCAGACGAAACATTCTCACGTCAACTGCTCGATGCAACAAACATCGACCGGCTGAACATTGGCGAAGTGAGGACGCTGCAACTGAACTGGCTGCAGCCTCACGAAGGCAACATCATCGACTTCCTGTTCCGGGCTCGCGCCTTCCAGAACGCCCCGCCACCGCCTCATTGATCGACGAATTCCGGGCGACCGGAATCGCGTAACGTATTTGAGCCAGCATTCTTTCGAGGATGCTGGCTCAATTCGTTTTGGGCTTTCGTTCTTGCGTGGCGTAGTCAGCGTCGGTAGACGACGTGCGGCTTCGATGACGTGTCGCCGCGAGGGCAAATCGGACTGCCTGAACGAGCAGTGAGCATCACTTCGACTGGAACCAGGCAGGCTCATCCAGCGCGGGCGGTTGTGATCCTTCGTCAAGACTCGCCATCAGCCGCTGAGCGTCAGTCGAGAAGATGTCGATCACGGTTCGTGAAGTAGTCGTACCTTTTTCGCTGGATGGTTTTCTCCAAGCGACAGCTCGTGTCCAACCATTGCCTCCATAGCGACACTTTGCGGACGTTACTTCATTACTGATTCGTGAAAACAAAAAGCAGCGGTCGATCTCACGATCTACCGCTGCCAAACGCGATTGTATCGGCGTCTGTTAGCGTTCGAGACTTACTAGCAAGTTCGTTTCCGGCGTCTAGCCGCAAATCCTGCCATCCCGATTCCGAAGATCGCCAGACTGGTTGGTTCAGGTACCGCTGGCGGTGATCCACCTCCACCATTGACGAAGCTTTCACTTCCTCCGTTTGCGAATGCCTGGACATGAATACCGACTCGCAACGAACTGTCAGCCAAGGCGCTGGTCACATCGCTGAATGAGTTTCCGCTGTTCAACTCCAACAGAATGCCCAGCGACTCGCCGGGATTCACACCGTTTTTGGAGACTTTTGGACTGTTTGAATCAGCCGTCAGTCCTTTCGTCGCATTGAAACCAATCGTATTTCCGCCTGGAAGATTCCCAGGAGACGCAAATTCCGAAAATGACACACCGGAATCTGAGTCGTCAATGGCGGCAATTGCATCGACGAACAAGGCAGGATCAACGCTGTCGTCAAAATAGACATCCGTTATGGATGACTTTTCCGGGCCGCTGTTGGTGAATTCGAAGTTAACGAAGCCGCCTCCAGCATCGGAAACGGTCAATGACAACTGACTTTCACCAATCGCAGTATTAATTGTGTTGTTGGATGTAACGCCGGTAAAGCTGTAGGTCGCGCTAGCTTCGGCAGAACGGCCGGCGACTGCCGTTACTGCTATCGCCAGGGCAAGGAATTGGATCGTTCTTCTCATGCAATCACTCTCTTTCTCAACAGATACATACAATCATGTCCCGAAAGCGTCTCTCGGCATTAATTCGAAACGTGCCTGAAGCAAACAACTTTCAAAGGACATACACACAAAGCAATCGGTTGACAGGCAAAACTCATGCCCTGGTAATCGGTACGCGGTTTTTTCAACGAATTGCGGAAACAGCTAGAACAAGATGATGCGTCGAAGCAACAAGTCGGTTGCGAGTCAGAAACTTCTCGTCAAACGTTGCGGGACCTCTGTAACTCTGAAATACGGAATCAACTGTCGGACGATTGCAGCGTAATGGCGTCGAGCGAAGATTCCCGACGGTACATGTGGCCCTTACAGCTGTCTTTGAATGAGTGAAAGAATTCCTTGGGAATACTGGCCTCGAGTGAACGTGAGTCACCGCCTCGGTCCCAGGTGATGTAGAGCTTGAGCAGCGCCGCTTCGTCTGCGAATTCAAATCGTGGATTCTGGGGAGTTGTCCAATGGCCGTCTGCTGTCCAGCACCACGTGATCCCCACTCGATCCTCAGCAAATCCGGCCGGATTGGAAAACTCAGCTGCGAGGACCTCGTGACTTTTGTTGTCGTCTACAAATGTGACTCTGCGAGGCTCATCCACCAGTCGATATCCACGTGCCTTATAACATGCCGTTGGCGGATGAACGGAAATGGGGCCAGGTGGTCCACAGAGCAAAAGCACGGTAACCAAATCACCAGAGAGTCGATTCCTGTAACAACGCAGGACCGCTCCGGTTGCTTCAGCGATTCGAAGTTCCTCCGAGTCAACCTCGATGGACGTGCTCGTCCAATTTCCGCATTCAAGTGGAAGACTCGCAAGCAATTCCGACGTGTGCATCAGCTTCTGTTGACGACCTTTCGTATCTGCGAATCGACCATCAGCAAGGCCTGTCATAACCAACAGAACGACGACGGTACCACTGATTTGAATCAGTTTGGTGTTGGGCGTTCGAACTCTTTGTTTCATGGTCTTACCGAGATTTCCCACGGAAGATGAATCACACGCCGGTCAATGATCGGCTCGCGTCTTCATGAATCTGGCTCATTGAACGGACACGGTTGTTAGATGGAATGTCGGCAATCAATTGTTCCTGCGCGGCATCGTCCACAATGAACAGACAATCCATCATCAGTAGTTCTGCCCATAGAAGAGCGACGGCTCCCAACGGCATCAGCCACCCCAATACATCGTGCAATGCGTCCTGAATCGTCGAGCTGTCAGTTGCCGCGTGTACGAGCCCCATCAGCGTGACTCGACAGATGTTGCAGATCAGTGCGACCGGTACCGCACTCAGTAGAAGAACGATTCGCTTCCAGCGTTCGCGATCGACCACAAAAGCAGCGGCGACAGCTAACGCAACAAAACCGGTCAACATCCGCAAGCCGCTGCAGGCCTCGGCGACGCCAACTGGAGTTTTCCCGATCCACACAACGTTTCCTTCATGCCGCGATGCAAATCCGAGTGTTTGAAGGGCGAATGTGGAGGCCGTGGTTGCCAGATTTTGCAAGGGTTGCAACACACCGACTTCGAGGCGATATGGCAGCGGCATCATGAACAGTAGAAACACAATGGCTGGCCAGAGTGATCTAAAGAGCTGAAGACCGGTCAGCATCAGACAGGCACCAGCGGCGACGGGAATCAGTGAAACCGCTTCCAGCGATTCGAAATAAAACTGGCCGCCCACGAATTTCAGCAAGAGCCCGGTCATCAACAACGGAAGTCCCCACCAGGATGGCTCCAGCCTCTGGTTGTCCCTGGGAATTCCTCGCATCCAGACGATGCCGACAGCAACAAGAGGAATCATGGGGCCGTGAGAATACTGCGGATCGCTATCCCATCGTCTCGCGAAGCCAAGCAGAATTGGCCAGTAAAGCCAGACCAACGAGAACAACACGGATGCTGACGCCAGTAGGCCTGAAACTGGCAGCGACTTACGTTGTGATGCCGGTGGTGAGAGATTCAAAGCGTTCTCAACTCTTGTGTTGGAGTAATCACATTTTGGGTCGCTACGAAACGTCTCGGCAGATCATCAATCAGTCGGCGATTTCCATCGCCAGTCGCCTTTCATACGACGACACACCAGCCAGCTGAAAGCCATCAGCACGAGCTTTAACAAGTACCTTTCGGGCAGCATCTACATCGCCCGTCCGTTGCAGTGCGATCGCAAGATGGAACATCGCGTCCGGACCGGCACCGCGTCGAATTGCATTTGCGAAGTCTTCTATTGCGGCCTGATTGTTTCCGAGAGCGACATTGACACAGCCGCGAGTATCGAGCAGGTCAGGACGTTCGCCTGCTACGTTAATGGCACGCTGAATGAGCCTTCCTGCTACTGCGGGTTGCCGCTGGCTGACAAACATCAGCCACGCGGTGTTGTTGAGCGCAGTTATGTGGTCGGGTTTTGACTCCAGTACCTTCATATAAGCCGATTCTGCCAATGAATCTCGCCCCGTCATGAGGAAGAGATCGGCAAGGGCCAGACCTACCTTAACCTGGACTATTGACTCATTATTGGCACCGCCAGTTGCCGCTGATCTGTCTGATTGACTGTCGCTAGTTCCATTCAACTCCTGAACGAGCACAGTTTCCAGTTCGGCCAGCTTCTCGCTACCGGAGGAATGCTGGCGGGCGGCAGCCAGCCAGTGTGATGCCAGTCGTTCAGGGACGTCGGGCCAACCCGCACGACACCATTCGATGGCTTTATCGAATCGTGCGGCACTGATGTGATATTCTACAATCTGCGGGATTACGCCACGGTCATACGCAACCATTCTTTGCAGGACTGATCCCGCGTAAGTATCAAGCTGCTCAGCCCTGTCCGGGTCTGAAATTCGAATTGAACGTGAAGCGCCAGCAACTCCTGATGCCAGAATTCCGGCAGCCTCAACCCACTCATTGGTTCCCAATCCTGCAAGACGCTCATTGGCAAGTTTCTGAAGTCGATCGGTGTCGGTGGAACCTGACAGGAGCATCGCTGTTACCGGTCGAGCGTCACCTCGATCGATCTTGACGATGGTCTCAAGAACAGAAGCATCGACAACGTCTGACGAAGTCGTCAAAGCAACGATATCAAGCAATCGTTCCGTAACGTCATCTTGCGAATCGAGTACCTGATGTGCCTGTAGATACTCTTCGCGAGACGCGTGCTGAATTGCAGCAAACAGACTGCGAACGCGTGGCGAAAGCTGCGAGTCGTCCTTCGAAAGCAGATTCGAGAGGCTGAATTGGGGACGGAGTCGGTTGAGATTTGTTGTGTCAACATTCTCAGCAGACTTTCGATCGGCGTTCGCAAGGACTTTGCCCAGCCGTGGAATTGAATTAAGCATTCGAATTGCGTCGCCATACTTGTCTGAAGCCGCAAGCGAGAACGCCATCGACAAGCGAGCCACGCGGTTGCCTGGCTCAAGCTGTAGAACTCGCCGCCACGCTTCTGCGGCGTCTTCCCACTTTGCAAGCTGCTCGTAACAAGAGGCTTCAAGGCGTCCAACGACAGGAGCCACTGCTGATGGTTCAATTCCCTGAAGGGCAGCCTCGTGCAGAAGTTTCGAAGCCTCTGCAATGTCACTTGTCTGTAGGGTGGTAACTGCTACCAGAAGATCAGCATGTTTCTTGTTGGATTCCGAAGAGCCGTAGATCGAATTGCGAATTCGGTCAATGTTTGCACTTGCCGAATCAAATTGCCGACTTTCAATAAGCTGCCAGGTAAGCTGAAAGTGAAGGTCTCGATTTTCCGGAACACGGTCGATGGCCTTCTGCAAAGTATCAATAGACTGCTCACGCAGCCCTGCATACGCCTGAAGCTGCGCCAACGACATGTCAAAGAACACGGATTCGGGATGATCCTTGATGGCCGCTTCTAAGGAATCCTTCAATCGTAGATGTAGATCGCTGGCAATCTGTGTATCGCGCCGCCCAGCCTCATAAGCAGAAATTTGAATCGCAATTTTCGATGCCGAAATTACCTGCTGAACGCGGCCATCCCAGACGTCGAGTGCCTGAACCAACTGCTCGTTCGCCTCATCGACGAGTCCTTGCGTAAGTTGATACTCAGCAAACGTGCGCAGCGTGTCAAAACTACGGTCGCCACTTTTCTCAAGTCGTTCGATGGCCGTGGCAGAAGCATGGTCGTTTCCCAGCACGACCTTGTAGAGGACTGCGAGCCGCTGATTCGCTCCCACGTGCAACTCATCAGAATTGCACGCAACTCTGTATCGCCTGATAGCGTCGGTCATGCGATTGTCAGCTTCAGCGGATCTTCCGGTGAGATACATGATGGCCGCATCACCTGGATACCGATCTGCCAGTATTTTCGAGTTTTCAACAGCAGCTGCCGTTCTCCCAAGCTTCAAGGAAAGTTCCACAATTTGACGCCGGGCTCCATGCTCGTAGTGATCGCTTTTCAGAATCTGCTCGTAGAGTTCGATGGCCTCTTCCAGTTCATGGTAACCCTCGACAAGTGCGTGAGCGCAAGCGGCCAACGCTTCGGTGTCGTGAGGATTCTTCTGCAAATAGAGCCGCAGGTGGGCGACGGCCTCGTGCCAGTCCTCATTCTCTGCTGCAGACAAACCGATCTGCCGGGATCGTTCAACGCTTGCTGTGACCTGCGCCCGATGGGCCAGCACGATCCCGACGCTGCCAGTCACCAGTAAAGTCAAAGTGACCAGTACCAGCTTTCGATTAAGCCGAAGTCGACGGTGCTCTGCCATGATTGGCATTTCCAGTCAATTTAAATGAAGGCAATCCCTGTTGCCGATCATGACGAACAGCGATCGACTCTAACCCGATTTCCTGCCCAAAAAGATTCACAGTTTGAATCTGCCCCACAGAATTGGATCTGTAGGAACGATTCATCACTGTGCAATTTAATTTTCTTTCTGATGTCACTATTCAAGCGATTTGTCACTACTGGCAACAAACTCCCAATCGTTAACATCATGGCTATGACTCATGCAGCGGTCGGGATGCAGGACACCGGTAGAGTCTGTTGACCGGCTACAACTCTCAATCCCTGCCGATTACTAGGATTTGCCAAGTCGGTCTGCGCGGGGCGTTTCCAGATTGGAACGCTCAGCCGGGTACAACAGTGCTGGCTGCAGCATGTGGAGACTGTCCGAGCAGCTTGTCGAAGTGCCGGTCGAAGCAGTTCAAATGCTGATCCCACGTGTAAGTCTCTCGAACGTAGGCATAGGCATTAGCTGAGAGGTCTGTCAGTGATTCCGGGCGGGCAATCATTTCGGTAAGTCGTTTCCGAAAGTCGGATTCGTCCTCGGCGATCAATCCGTTGAACCCGTCTTCAATGACTTCCGAGAACGGAACTCGATAGTTTTCGCCGTCTTCGCGAATGACGAGGGCCGGAGTTCCGTTGGCCATCGATTCAAGAAGCACCAGTGGCATGTTTTCGAGCTTCGACGGAAACAGCAGGATGTCCGCCTTTCCGTACCAGTCAGCCGTGTTTGGCTGGTAGCCTCGCAGGTTCACCTGTGAAGTCAGTTGTAATTCTTCTACCAGCTTACGGCAGTCTTCAAGCTCCGGACCGTCGCCAATGACGTCGAGAATCCAGTTGGAACCTCGATTGTTTGCCAGTGACTTCAGGACGAACTTCAGGTTCTTCGACGCGACAAGACGTCCGACAAAGAGCAAACGCAGTGGACTGTCGGCATCGAAACGCCGCTTCTCGATAGCAATATCGGGAATGTCGATGCCGGTTGGATTGATCAGAATAGGCGCTTGCAGGGTATCCGCACCGTAGAAGCTCTGAAGAGCGTTGGTAGCGGACTGGTTAAATCTGACGATCGTTGACGAGTGTCGCAGTGCCCACAGTTGCTGCTTGATGTAGAAGTTTCGCGTGAGACGGTGCTGAAGACCGGTCATTCCGTAGCTGTCGATTTCGTGGGCGATGACCAGTGAATGTGCCAGGTACAGCCACGGCGTGCGGGGAAATCGTTTTGCATGCGCTTTGAGAAAAAGATGTTCGGTGGCGATGACAATGTCCGGCTCGTCGAGCGGTGCTGATAGTAAATCGTGGCGTGACTGCAGGCCCTGAAGCGTCGCGGCAAAACGCCATGCTCCGGGAATTGTGTTCCAGTCGCGGCGCGGCAGGCTGGTGACTTGAACTTCGCCCCAGTCTTCATCGCCCCAGTCTTCATCGCCCCAGTCTTCATCGCCATCGTCGAAGCTGACAACCGACACTCGGTTCCCTCGTGCGGCAAGGCGACGGATCAGCTCTCGGTTGTAGATATGGCTGCCGGCAGTCGGTTTCAGCGAACCGGCAAGCACTCGAATATGGCGGAGCATTATTTCCTGCCGTAGGTCAGGCTCTGCCTGACGGAGTAACGAGCATCGAGAACAAAACTGGTCGGGCGAGGCGTACGTGAATCGTGGATTGCACTTCGTCAGGCGGAGCTTGAGCTACGCTTCGGCGAGAACTTCGGTGTCGGCTATCGAGAGAACATGCAGCAGCGACTCGCTGACGTCTCCGTCATGAATCGAGTATTCACGTTCGCATTCGGGACAGCAGAGATAGGCGAAGTCTGCCGAACGGTCTTCCGGAAAACGGGCGATCATCTGACCGCAACGGCACACTGCTCCAATGGAACGAGCGGGCGCACCCAGCACCAGGTGAAAATCAGGAACGGACTTTGTCACGACAGCCCCCATCCCAACCATCGCGAACTTGCCGATGCTCAAGTCGTTTCCGATGGTCGCGCCAGCTCCGATCGTTGCGCCTTCCCGGACCAGAGTCGGCAATGTGTGCTCGTCCGGACCCGAGTCTCGAAGTTGCTTCAGATCCGGCGTGGTCGCTCGCGGGAAGCGATCGTTGGTGAAGATCGCCCCCGCGCTGATCATGACTCCATCTTCGATCGTCACGGCGTTGCACACGTAGACCATCGCGTTGATCTTCACGCGGTCGCCGATTTTGACTCCGTAGGCGATGTAAGTTTTCTCGCCAACGATGCACTCTTCGCCAATCTCCGAATCATGGCGAACGTGGACGTTGTCCCAGATCGACGTCTTGTCGCCGATCCGAACGTTGTCTTCGACGATTGCAGTGCTGTGAATGCGAGCGGCCATTATTTCTTTCTCACGGTAACGCAGGCTGGGTCGTGACCCAGCGATGGCAGATTGAACCAAGCTGGGTCAAGACCCAGCCTACTCGACTGACTCAACAGCCATTACGACACCTGCCCGGCGGCGGCGACGAGGGTTTCGGCATTGGCCGTTTTCGGTTGCCATTTCGTGTGTTTGACGGGTTGCCAGACGCTGTGGTGAAGTGAGTTGTACGCTGTCTCGATGACCTCGACGGAAGCCAGTGCGTCTTCCGGAGTGACGAGCAGCTTGTCTTCGCCGCGGATGGCTCTTGTGAAATTTTCGATCTGGCCGCGGAATGCCTGGAACTTGTTGTAGCCCTCGCCGAACTGCACCCAGTCGGTGTCATTGGAGCGCCGATACTTCGACTCTTTCCAACCGATCAGAACTCCGCCGCCGCTGATTTCTGGATTCGAGTTCCACCGTTGGGACATGTCGACGTGTCCGGTGAAACAATTATCGAAGAGGATGACGTCGCCGAGGATTCCCGAGCTGACGATCGACTTCGCGCGGATCACGTCGGTGGCGTAGCGGAACTTGGTCGCCATCGTCAGCTTGACGTTGTTCTGTACGGCCGCGTCGAACATCTCTGTCGCGCTCTTTGAATCAATGGCCAACGGTTTTTCGCACAGGACATGCAATCCGTGGCTTGCCAGATCGGCACAGATATTTCTGTGAGTGACTGGAGGTGTGCAGACGACGACCGCGTCGAGGTTCTCGGCTTCGGCCATTTCTTCGTGCGAAGCGTAGGACTTTGCTCCGATTGATTGGGCAATCGCCTCAGCAGATTCTGTCCGAACGTCGGCTACGGCGACCAGGTCTGCGATATCCGTATCGCGAAATGTCTGGGCGTACGCCTGAGCAATTCCACCGGCTCCTACCATTCCGAAACGAAGGCTGGCACTCGCAATCATGGCACGTGTCCTGCGCTAGTAGTCTTACTGGGTTGGAGAGCCGCGCAATGCGGCCTCCAGAAAGATAGCGCAGAATCCGCACGGCGGACGATGTCGGCAACGCGGATTTACGAAGCGACTGACCATGTCAAACGGCGACAAGTGTTGTCAGGACATGGCACGCAGAACCGACTGGTACAGTTTTCCGGGTTGCGCGTGCGTGACTTCGCTCGTCAGAGCCCACCGTTATCTCTCAGTACTGACAATGTCGATCGTCACGTTGGACAGCATGTTCATCAGTGGGACGAACGACGTCACGGGAGCTGGTCCGTCGTCAGAGAGGCTGGAATCAGCAAGTTTGATATGTCCCGGGCCGATGCCGCCTTTGCCCAGTGTCGCGTCCAGCGGAACCCATTTACCATCGAGCCACGCTTCGGTCCACATGTGCCCGCCGAAGGCTCCGAGACGCTCGGCATAGACAAGTCCGACGGCGACTCGTGAAGGAATTTGCTGAACCCGCAGCATCGCAGCCAGCAGGCAGGCATGTTCGGTGCAGTCTCCTTCGAGGCTTTTGGCGACTTCCGCAGCGGACGCCAGGGCTGTCGAGAAGTTCTTCTTCTTCACTTCTTTATAGACGTACTGCTCCATCCGCACGGCGATCGTGCCGGGGTCAATGGAGCCGGCCGTCGCGCGGCGGGCGTGTTCCTGAACGCGAGAGTCTTTTGCCTGCAGAAACTGAGTATCGCCGAGGTAATCCTTCTGTTGATTTCGCGATGGTTGAATGTTCTTCGGAGGCCGGATTGACGAAACGGTCAGTGTGGCCGTCTCGCTGTCTATCGAAGCGACGGCCTGTGTGCCGCCGATCGGCAGAAAATTAGCCGGATTTCGGCCTTTTGTCCTGATCCGATAGATGGCCGTTTTTCGGTCGTGCAGGCCAGCCGGTGGATTGGTGATCTTGATCAATGTGTTCGTCGCGACGTCCAGTTCTTCGCCAGCGATCTCCTGCAGAGCGACCTCACGCGACACGCTGTAAGTAACCATGCCCAACAGGTCGGCTTCCGTACGCAGTGATTCGCCTTTTGCATCCAGATAAACTCGCATCCCAATTCCCGGAAGGATCGATTGAGACACCCTGACTTTCAGCAGCGATTTTTCAGATCCATCGTAGAGTTTGACAGTACGGTAGTCGTCGGCAGTGATTTTAACGTTGACGACCTTTGAGAACTCCGGCATGAACGTCTTGAAGGATCGGGACTCGCCCGGCTTGAGCGGCGAATCACTGAGCGATCGATCCTGCCACGCGGGAGACTTCACTGTCGCGTCCCATGGCAGCTTCTTTATCTGAAGTCGACCTCCGACCGTGGATTCAATGATCAGGTTTTTGCCTTCGACTCGCCCGGAGCTCTTAGTCGTCTGAGCCGGCGGATTCTTCATTTCGAAGCTGTACGACAGAAGCTGCCCGTTAGCGGTTTCCTCGGTATGCGTCTTTGACTGAATCCTGAGCTGCTGCCCGAAACGGCGGATGGAAACGTGCTCTTCGGTGTCGGTCGTATAGACGGTGTCCCGACCTCGCTCGACCTTTCGCATGACAACACGGCCGTATCCAATCCTCTGACCAGACAGATGGATCACCTGCCAGCTTTCGTCCACATCGCTCGTTTCTGCCGCTGAGGCCTGAGCGGCGGAGGAAGCGACCAGCATTGCAAGGGCGAGGGCACGGGAAATGTGCGATCGGCCAATAGCTCTCAGAAACATATTTCAGCTCTCCAGAAGAGATTGTGTCTACTTAGTAAGCAACGGGATTGTCGACGCCCGAGACGCTGCTTCACAAGTGAGAGTACGAGTGAATCAGTGCTGGCGCTGATTGATCCCGGCGAGGAATTGTAGCGATCTTCATGTCTTTCTCTGCCACGTCGTGCGGTTTGTAGCGACTGCAGCGGGGCTCGGCGGCATTTCAGACATGAATGGCCGCCTCAGAATCGGTGCAGACGGATTGTCTCGCCTTCTTGCCGGGTTATCCCAGACCGTGTCAGTGCGTCGGCCGTCAGAGTCCAGAGTCGAAAAAGAAGCCGACGTTCGCAGCACGCGAACTCAGTCCGAATTCGCGTGCTAGGTTCAGGTGTGTTTCGCAGAAAGCGGCTACGTCCAGCCCGCGCCGTGAGCCCGTCCACCTGACGGATGCTCGCTCGCCAAGGCTGACAAAGCTGGTTCGATTCACCACTCGGCTGGTTCGATTCACCACTCGGAACGGGAACTCTGAGTGACGACTCGACAAGTCGGCGACGCAGTTGGGGCTGCGGTTTGCTGGTCTTTCACGAAACGAAAAAACCTGCTGAAACGTGTGTCGGCTGCGATTCAATCTGAAAGCAGCGGCAACGCAAGGCAGTGACTGAAACAGTCGGATCATCCGACGCAGAGGGGATTCTGGCCTGATGAGTTTTATTCAGAAGTTTGTCAGAAACACATTTCGAGACGGACAAACAAGCGGCTCCAGCAGCTTTGAGCATCTGACTGAAGATCAGTTGGAAACTCATCTACGGATCGCTCGTTACGGCCAGTTCACGCTGACCGATGCCGTCCGACCGTCGTACGATCTCCAGGTCGTGCCGCAGTCTGGCTTCCGTCACGATTCGTACAAGGATGCGGACACGGGAGTTGAAATCCCGGTCGTCATGGCCGCCGCGTCCCGCGAAAGAGTGCTCGATCTGTTTTTCGACCTGCTTGACCCAATGGGCAACGAAGTCGACGTTGTGCTGGAGTCCAGCCACGACTCAGACCACGGCTCGCACGACGATCTTGTCCGGGAAGCGATCGACCTGCCGGTTCTGAAAAGTATCCTGATGGATTACGAAGACCTGCTGCTCGACGACGGCTGCATGGGGATCGCCGTTCTGAATCCGAACATTCCGATGGAAGTTCAGTTCGACGAGCACAAACTGCTCATCGCTTACGGGCAACACTTGAACGCGATCGAAGGCACGCTGATCGATCACTATGTCGACTGCCACGAAGACATCCGCTTCATCACCGAAGCCGAACACGTTCACTCATCGAGCGAAGAATTCATCGAACGATTTCGCGAGCTGAGATACGACCTCGGAATCGATGTTTGATAAGGGCAGTTGCTTAAGCTTAAAACAGACGGACAGGTCACTTTCCGAGTGGCCTGTCCGTTTTTTGTTTCGAGTTTCCGTAGGGTGTGTCAAGACGCACCCCACACATTTATCTATCAGAGAATGTCATCCAGGTCAGGCTCTGCCTGACGGAGTCAACCAATGGAATTAACCACGGAAGGAACGGAAAAACACGGAAGACAAGAACCATCTTTCCGTGCAATTCCGTGTCTTCCGTGGTTCAAACTGCATGACAATTTTCGGTAGACGAGACACGACGACTACTGGCTTGTAGATGCGGGCTCGGGAGGTTGCTTCCACTCGTAGTCGCTCGTGTATCGAACGTCGAGCCACGGCGTCGGAAGTTTCTCTCCACCATTCAGCTTCGACGTGAGCAACGCGTCGAGAACGCCGCTTGTAAGAAGTGTTCTTTCGACTGGCCAGGTCGGCTTTCCGGTTTCGACCATCTTCTCGAAACCTTTCACAAGGTATGTGAAGTGCGAGTAAGGTCGTTCTTCCTGGACCTGAAATCGCGTAGACTCGATCCGATTCTCGCCGGCGTACTTCCAGGCAGCCGTCCAGTTCGCGACGGCTCCGTTGAGAATTAGGACGCTGGCTCGAAGTCCGTCCCGGTACTCGATCATCCACAGCACCGGCTCGCGAACGGATTCTTCGAGTGTTTTGTTGCGTTTCTCCCACCGTTTCTGGATCAGCCGGTCCAGCGTCGCTTGAAAGAGCTGCTCACTGAATTGCCCAGCCGCGCGAGCCTTCCACACTTCATCGCCAGTCAGGCACCGCACGCTGCGAACTCCTGTTTCGCCGCCGGCGCGTCTTTCGACAAGACACTGCACCATCTCCAAAGCGTGAAATCCGTAAGCGTCCAGCGAACCGTATGAAACGGCGACAATCTCTTCGATCTTCGAATCACGGCGAGTATCGACGGGCGGGTACCGCCACAAAACGGGCAGTGACGAGCCGGCCATCAACGGAACGTTCAGCTCTTTCGCACGGTCATAAATCCATTTTGCATCGGTCCAGTTGTCCGCAAGGTGCTTGTCGCTGAAGACTGGAACTGATCGGCCGGCTGCTTCAAAGGTCTTTGCGACCTCGCCGAACAATCGACGTTTCGGGAACCGCTTGTTGCCCGTTGCCGATCTTTCGTAGTCGCCATGTTCGGCGACCAGCAGAACACCATCGACGTTCAGCGTTTTTGAACCGTGAGTCAGCGCTTTATTAACAGAGTTGACGATCGGAAAACCGTACTGAGTCGACCATTCGCGACCGAGATCGCCCTTCGGAAGCTGGTCCGTGAACAACGAAGTCAAAGCTAACGCCGGATGTGATCCTTCGTCGTCCAGCGAGTAGCCTCGTATAAGTCTTCCAATGATCACCTCGGCGTGTGAATTCTTACGAAACACCGTAGTGATACCGGCAATCCTCGGACGCGACGCAGCATTCGTCGAGTCACGTTTCGACTGTTGAGCGTCACATCGGAATGTCGAGAAAACCAGCATGACCACAAGAAGGAAACACCGCAGGGAATAGATTCTCATCGTGCTTCTTTCTGTTGGCATTCAGTGTTGGTCACGCTGGAACAGGCGGAGTAACGTCGCCCATTGTCGCAAAGCATTCTTCGAAGTCTGGCTTGAAGACGTCACCGATCAGGATGTCTGTGACGTGAGATCGAAACTCGGGATGCGACTTGAGAAAGCGTCCGAAGCTGAAGTTCGGATTATAGAATGCGTAGACAAGTTTGCGGAAAACGTCGACGCCACGAGCGTGTTCTCCCAGCCAGCTTCCCAGTTGTTCTGCGGAGAAATCACTTTTCTCAAATGCATCGTGGATGGCGTCGGCCGCGAATTCTCCCGACTTCAGAGCCAGGAATACTCCACTTGAATAAACCGGGTCGATGAATCCGTAAGCGTCTCCGACGAGCGTCCATCCGGGTCCCGCACCCTGCCGAGCGTAGTAGGTGTAATCTTTGGTTGTCATGTAGTCTCGGACGCGAGTCGCATTTTCGAGACGGTCGACCATTGCGGGGCAACGCTGGAGTTCACGGTTGAAGGCCTCTTCAGCGGTCGAGCCTCCCGAAAAGAGCACATCCATGTCAGCTGTGCAGCCGATGCTGGCCACGTTGCCGGGCAGCGGGATGAACCAGAACCAGGATTGTTTTCCGGCTGTCTGCATGATGAGCGTCGCGCCTTCGTCCTTGCCAGGATCTCGCCGGGCGTTTTCGAAGTAGCTCCACACAGTTCCCTTTTTGAGAGCTGGATCTGTCTCCTTCAGTCCAAGCCGCGACGCGAGAAACGCCGACTGCCCCGTGGCGTCGACAAGGACTTTGCACGCGATGTCTTTTTCGATTCGTTCGCCGTTTGGCCCGGCGACTTTGACACGGACGCCCGTCGCCCGATCTCCATCGAAGTGAGCATCGACGACCTGAGCTTTCGCATGGACGGTCGCTCCGAGTTCAACAGCTCGGTCCAGGAGCATCTGGTCGAACGAGTCTCGCCACACCTGCCAGGTTTGAGAACTCTCGCAGTCTTTATACTCGTCAAAATAGAAGGGTGCCGATGGCTTCAGCCCTTCGCTGAAAAACTGAACGCTGTATTTTCTTGGGTAGGCGCTTCCCTTGAGCCGCTCGACGAGTCCGAGACGTTTGAGCGTCCAGTACGTTTCCGGAATCAGGGACTCGCCGACATGAAATCGCGGCAATTCGGAGCGTTCCAGGATCAACGTGCTGTGACCGTGTTCGGCTGTCAGCGCGCCTGTAGTCGCCCCGGCCGGTCCGCCCCCAATGACGACGACATCGTAAGCTTCATCAAGAACTGGTTGTGCGGATTCAATCATGAATCGATTTTCTACAGAGACGCCGAGACTTCCAGCAGGTCAACCGCGGGGCGGTGGTTGCAGAAGATTGTGGCGAGGCGACCGTAAGTGGTCGCTCCTTCTTCCATTTGTAGGTGGCTCGCCAGGCCGGGACCAGTCGTCAGTTTGACGATTGCCCCCAGGTCGATGTGTCGCAAAACATTGTGGTTAATCAAAACCCGGCCCAGTGGGATTTCGCCCCCAAGAATCTGTTCTTTGACTTCCAGCGTCACGAACTGAAAGTTGAACCGGACGATTCCAAATTGCACGACGTCTTCCGTGCCGCTCTTCAGTAGCAGGATTTTGCGGCAGTACATGTCCTCGTCAAACTTCTGATCCAGCACGCGGACGTCGACGCTGGTTTTGTGGTACGACTCCATCGTCACCGTCATGTGGTGCTCGTGGACGAGCATCTGTTTGTACGGTTCGGGAGTCTGCGAAGACGGAATATGTTCGGCCCGCGAAACCAGCGGCTGGCTTTCGGGGAAGAGATCGAACAGTGCTTCGAGTTCGGTGAGTGGGTTCACGGTTGGATGGGCCGTCAGTGGGGAAGGCTTAGGAATGTGTTCGGAATATCTTCCCGAATTGACAATGCAGAATTTTACCACAGAGGCACAGAGTCCACAGAGTTTGCCATTGGAGAGGTCTCTCTGTGATCTCTGTGCCTCTGTGGTTAGAAATTTTCACCACGAACCAAGGACGCTACTCAGACACGTTCCTTAGCTTAACGGAGATTCATTACGTGTAGCGGACCTCGCGGTGTTCCGGCTCGAAATATTCGGTGAGCAGGCTGTCGACCTGGAGCAGGCCTTTGCGGGTCAGGCGGGCCTCGCCATCTTCAACTCGCAGATAACCGGCGGCTTCCTGGTTGCGGAAGGCGTCTTTGAATTCGTCGAAGATGTCGACTCCGAACTTCCGCTGGAAGGCGTCGCCGGAAAGGTGGCCTTCCTTCAGTTGGAGGATGACTTCGCGAATAAGTGCCTGATGGGCCGATGGTCGCAAGGCGCGATTCACCGGAAGTTCGCCGGCTTCGACGACCGTCTGGTATTCTTCGATCTGATCGAGATTCTGATAGTGGACTCCCTGAAGATGTCCGAAGGACGAAACACCGGCGGCCAGAAGGTCAGATCCGCGAAAGAGGTTGTCGCGATAAACAAACTGATCGGTGTCGAGAGACCGGACGAGTTCGTTGCCGCTCGAAATTTGATACCCCTCGGGTAACAGACGGTTGAAGGCTTCGTCGACCCAGCGTCGTTTTGTTGCCCAATCGGCAACTGGCGACGCGTTGCCACTCTCTTTCATTTCTTTCGAAATGATCGTGTTGAACGGCAGCTCCATCTGATAGACGGTGATATTGTCCGGCTCCATCTCGATGGCTTTGTCGATGCAGCGATGCCAGTTCTCGTCAGTCTCGCCGATCATGCCGGCAATCAGGTCGATGTTGACCTGCGGGAACCCAACCTGTCGCAGCCAGCCGTAAGCTGTTTCGATTTCCGGTGAGAGATGCGCCCGACCATTCTCTTCGAGGATCGCGTCGTCGAAGTTTTCGACACCGAGCGAAACTCGCGTGATGCCGATTTCTTTCAGCGTTTTGACTTTTTCAAGGCTGAGCGTTCCGGGTTCGCACTCAAACGTCACTTCTTCCGCAGTGTCCCACGAGACGTGTTCGGCGAGCTTGTCCCGAAGAAACAGGAGCTGTCGGGAACTCAGGTAAGACGGCGTGCCCCCGCCAAAATACACGAATTGCAGATCGCGATTCTGCATCGCTTCCGTCCGGCTGAGCATCTCAATTTCGCTCGCCAGGCAGTCGACGTATCGCTGGATCGCCTTCGCATTCTGGTTGGTATAAACGCGGAAGTAGCAGAAGCGGCAGCGTTTCCGGCAGAACGGGATGTGAAGATAAAGTCCCATCGGCACGCTGGCGTCCGGCGGCGAATTCAGCGCTGACTGAATCTCGGGAACGTTTTCACGAGTCCACTGTGAAAACGGCGGATAGTTCGACACGAAGTAACTGCCGACTTCTGTGGAGCTGGTTGTGTCCGTCGCCATGCGGCTTCTCTTTACGTTTTCTGGATTTCATAGGGCATGACAAGCGAAGCGCCGGCATACCATCCCGTAGTGATGCGGCACGCCTGCGTTTCACTTGACGGTGCCCTACGAGTGCTTGATCGGCTTGGGATTATCGCAGAGACGCCCGGTCAAAGCCACAACGCGCTGGGCTCATGTGATTCACCGATGGGTTATGGGCGATGCTGCTGGTTCAGAAACCCGACAGTCGACTCGAGGATTCGCCCGCGAAGCTGGTCGGTCGTTTCGTTGGATGGAACGTTGATCTCTGTCGTCAAGTCTTCGAGGTTTGACACGCAGAATTCGCAGCCAAGCCGCTCGACGTGAAACGTCACGAAGTCGTCCCAGTCGTCAGGCAATGTTCCAAGGATGTACTTACCAAGCGTGGTCCTCTTGGGACAACTCGGCCGATCGTCTCGCCAGACCTCGGTCAGCAGCTCGGAAGACTGATCGGCCAGGTTATGGCCTTGCTCAGTTGTACCGAGCTGTTTGGAAACTCGTTGAATGAACCGATGCTTCAACACAGCGACGGCCGTTTCTTCCAGTCCGAGTTCCTGAGCGATGTCCTGGTTCTTCCAATGCGCGAAAAACAGCAGGTCGAACGTCTTGAGGTCCAGAAATCGACGGTCTGTCTTGAGTCGGTCGGTCGATGCGGTGACCGCCCGCAGCAGTGCGGTCTGATCGTGGGCGTGCTGCTCTTCTTTGCGGACGTACCAACTCGCTGATTGATCGACACTTGCTGCAACCGGCGTCGCCGCTGAATTCTCATCACCAGTTGCCTGGGAATCGGACAGGCATAGTTGCACGCGTTGATCTCGTCCTGCTCGGCGATGTGCGTCGGCGATGCGGCGGCGCAACAACTGGAACAGCCATGTTTCCAGGCTCGCCTCACCCCGAAATGATTCCAGGGACTTAACAAGGCTCAGGAACGTTTCCTGCACGGCATCTTCGGCGTCGGCATTCTGCCCAAGTCGTCGTCGCGCGAAAGCCAGCAGGCGACCGTGAAACTGTGAGACAAGTTCTTCCCAGGCCGTGCCGCTGCCATTCCGAACGCCGTCCAGAAGCTGATGTTCAATCTGGTTCAGAGAGTCGTTCAAAGATTGACCAAATGTCTAAAGGTCGAGTAGGGTGAGTCCCGGTAGCGAGCCGAGACTCAGCCCTCTCACAGAACCGTACGTACGGGTCTCGTATACGGCTCCTGTTTCTGATAGCTCAAGTCACTTGAGGCAGGACTCCGGT
>Ga0316208_1000755_pt1 | contig 35874 bp, 27 predicted proteins | sample 3monopyrite_MG_FD_204944 | JGI IMG/M metagenome (GOLD analysis project Ga0316208, IMG submission 204944) | Microbial mat bacterial communities from mineral coupon in-situ incubated in ocean water Damariscotta River, Maine, United States -... | ecosystem: Environmental > Aquatic > Marine >...
CGGCCTGCGCTCCTTCGCTCTTGGGAATTGGTTAAATAACTCCAAGAAGATACGAAAGAGCGCAACAGTCTTTCAATACAAAAACACTCCAATCCCCCCATCTTCCGGGTTATTTAACAGGCCAGCCCCTGCCCAAGCACAACTCCAGCGAACGCCTTGGTTGTGGTGTCTCGATACTCTGCGTCTTTCTCTTTATTGATGAGAAGCCCTTGAGCAAAGTCCTCAGCAAGCTCGAACGCACTGTCAAAAGGAATGAGCCATTCAAACATTCCATCGTATAGCAGCGACACCTCCCCTTCCCAATTCCATTCTTCATCGACAACGGTGACTTCCCATTTGCCGATCGAAACTGAGTCTCGGTTGTACAACGCCCTGATTAGGGCATGACCGAGATGTGCATGTTCCTTGTTGTCTATCAACGACACCGTGCCACCATCCAGGCGCACAGCATTTTCGTTGAAAGGGCCGTAAATCCCGAACTTATGAGTCGGGAAGTAAGTGTCTCTCAAAGACATTGCAATTCTCCTTTAGTAGCTCGGCGCATTAGAACGCCATCGTGTCACAAGCGTGGTGATCGGCATCTGGGCCGGAGAGAGCTACTTGATAAGCTGAGGCAGTGACTGCAAACTCGTGATCAATCGCCCACAATCAAATCCTATGAAAGCGGCGAGACCATCGGTCAGTGTTAGCTGTTTGCCTCGATGATTTGCACATTCTATCGGATTGCAAAATGTAAAAGAAGGCCGACTTACTTTGCTTGACCACAACGCTCCTGGTCAGGCAACATGAACAATAAACCGCCAATGATGTTTAATGTCATGACATGCTTGACGTCCGCTGGATGGAGCATTCTGCAATACAAGAACGTCTCAGGTAGCTTGTCGAAATACCGTGAGCACTGGTTGGTTATGAGTGCTCTGATTGGCTTGTTTCTCAGCATGGTGCCAGGGTGAATAGTTTCCTGCTGTGGAACAAACGTACTGTCTACAATGATCTCCAATCCCGAAAACGCAGAACGTTGTAGAGTTGGTTCATAGTCATCGTCTCCATCAAAAGTTGCATGCCTGTTGCATAGATAATGCGAACACCGGACGGGATTTGGAGAGCCAAGTAAGACGGGCTACGATTCGAGCCTGGTGTCTTTTATTTGTTCGTCAAGCCGCACACTCGAACACATTGGCCGCACTCGCTGCGCTCGGCGGCCTTTGATGAACCGTGATTACACTCAGCAAAAACCGCTGCTTCGAAACGTGCATCATCGACAACGAATCCTCCCAGGCCGTGACGTCCTTCAAAATTGGACGACTGCTAATCCTCAAATGTCTCCGTTCTTTTTCTTTTTAATCTCTGGTACGTTTTGCTGACTCAAGAACTTGCTCGCCAGAAGAGGCTTCATCCACAAGGAAGCATTTTGGATTGCCAAGTTTCAGGAATACATTTCATGGAAGAATTTCAGGAATCTCTTTTAGGAATCTCTTTTAGGAATGGCTCAGATACATACGATCACAGCCAAGAACCTAGACACTGACGAACAAATTCTGGGCACCAGTGTTGTACAGCGACGGCGAAAATCGGGTCACCTCTGAGCGGAGATTTAGACAGGCTAAGCAATGGACTATTTGAAGAAGAATGTGCGGTACTTTCCCTTTCTGACGGTGCGGAAGTCATGGCCGTGGAAATTCGAGGCTCGCTTGGTCTATTCGCTGCTGTGCTATCGAGCGACAAAAGGGGCAGGTGCGAACAAGTCGGAAATCGCACGAGAAACGAAACTATCCCGAACCACGGTTACGAGTCACTTGGATAAACTGAAGCAGAACAAGCTAGTGCCGCATTTTTAAATTGGTATTGATTGAAAGTCTGATTTACTGCATAACTTGGCTGTTCTCTATCTTAACCTCAAGGAGATTGCCATGCCAGGGAAGGCTGCGAAAGTTACCATCACCGAACGACAAAAGGAAATCCTGGAATTACTCACCAATAGCCCGACAACTTCCGTTTGTATCAGTCAACGAGCAAAAATCATTTTACTCGCTTTTCAAAAGAAACAAAATATTGAAATCACTGAAATCGTTCAACTCAATCCGCAACAAGTTGGTCATTGGCGAAAACGTTGGAAAGCTGCTTGGGATAATTTGATCAACATCGAATGCACACAGACAATCACAAAACTTCGGTGTGCCATTGAAACGCTATTGTCGGACAAACATCGTTCCGGTCGCAAGTCACGTTTCACAACGGAGCAACAAGCCTCGATTATTGCGATTGCCTGCGAAGACCCGCAGGAATCGGAAAGACCGATTTCCATCTGGACTCAACGTGAGATTGCTGAGGAAGCAATCAAACGCAACATTGTTGATACCATCTCGCCCAATCGGGTGAGAGATTTTTTAAAATCAAGTCGATCTGAAACCACATCGTAATAAATACTGGCTGAACGCCAAACCTGCTGATCCTGAGTTGTTTCAGCAACAGGTGCAAGCCATTTGCGAAGCCTATGCCCAAGCCATTCCTCTTTACGATCAACAAGGTTTGCACACCGTTTGCCTTGATGAGCAAACAGGCATTCAAGCGTTAGAACGAATCGCTCCAGACAAGTTGCCACGCCCTGGTCAGATCGCAAAAAGAGAATACGAATACAAACGTCATGGCACGATTGTGTTGTTCGGCAACTTGCATGTTGCGACAGGAAAGTTGCTTTGTCCCATGTTGCACCCAACACGCACTGAAGTAGATTTTGTAAAAAACATGAGTCATCTTGTCCGAACCGATCCAAACGCAACGTGGCGATTTATTACCGACAACTTGAACACACACTTAAGTGAATCTTTGGTCAAATTTGTTGCAGAGCAATGTGAGATCGACGAGGAACTTGGCACTAAAGGAAAGTGTGGGATTTTGAAATCCGTTGCATTGCGACGCGAATTTCTTTGTGATCAACAACATCGAATTCATTTCATCTACACGCCGAAGCACACCTCGTGGTTGAATCAGATTGAAATCTGGTTCGGTGTCTTGCGACGCAAGTTGACTCGCTTTGGTTCCTTTGATTCTATTGAAGACCTCAGTGACAGAATCAGTCGATTTATCGAATACTACAATCAAACGATGGCACATCCCTACCGCTGGACATACAAAGGAAAACTGTTGTGCATTTAGGTAAGCCACAAACTATAGCAAGCAACCCATCCTCAACAACCATTAATTCAAGATTCCGGCACTAGTCGTTCGAAGGGGAGATCTTTGGCACGCAATTGAACCAAGCATCACGGCTTATGAACACTTTTCGAAACGGCCGACGCCGAAAGGAAAACACTGGACGCAGCGTTTACAGTCAGATCCAATTTTCATTCCAAGCTCTCGATTCCGCATTCGGACAGCGGCGTTCTATTCGCAAATTATTAGCTTGGCTGATAAGCGGGACGTGGTAGAGGGGACTTCGGACAAGCATTTGGCTGTGCTGCTACACATCAGTCCGGCGACTATTATGCGCTGCCTGGGCGAGCTAATGGAGCATGGGTTGGTAAGCAAGTTTGAGGCCAAAAGAAGTGGCCCACACTATGCTCTTCTGGTCGAGAAACCAAAAGAACACCATCTGTTGCTTTTCGCTGGCAAGGGGGATTCTGGGCTGAACGAATACCCAGGACTAGACGAAGCGGTCGAGGTCGCCTCTGGAAAACATCCCCAATACAAGCACTCCGAAACGGAAGAGACGTTTCAAATGCTTATCGAAGCAAGGGTGCCACGGAAAATGGCCATCGAAATAATGAACCGTTCGTTCGACTCCGAACTTTCAGCAAAGGCATTGAGGACGATTATTCAAGACAAGTCAAGGTACAACGAAATCGAGTACCGAGAAGGTAGGAGCGGGCCACACCCTGGATTTCTAATTCGATCGGATATCGAGAAGAGAGCAGATGATGCCAAAATCAGGATGGCCAAACTGAATCGAACAATGAACCAGCAGAGAGACAAAGTTTTAGCTGAAGAGGCGAAACGCATGGCTGATCCAAACAGAATGTCTCCGGCAGAGCTTCGGTCACCGGAAGCGATAATGACACGAGTCAAAATCGACAAGGTGATCGCCAAGAAGACCATCGACAAGGTTGACGCACGTCTGCGTTTTTTTCGACATTGGAGCGAGAGAGCAAGTCTTTCGACACATCCTCAACTCAGTCAATAAATACCACGGTTCCGAAAAGAAAGCCCCCGTGTCAGCTTTCGTGACTGTCGTTGACGAGGCTTTGATAATAGCTGGTTGTGAGCCGATCTTTCAAAAGTCAGCGACGAAGCCCACCAACAAGGAAAGCGAATCCAAAAAGGTTCCTGCCGACGTTTCTCAGGACGGCGAAGATTACGTTGAGTACGACGACGAGGACGACGATTTTGGCATTCGTATCGAGTTCGAACCAAACCGTGTTGGCCACGTCTCATCGGAGTCGAAGGAAGACGACTTGTTGAGAGAGTTTTGCAACTCGTAGTTGAGCGTTTTCCGAGGGGACGAACAATCGTCTCGCTAAGCTGCAAATCACAGCGATAGCCTAAGTGATAGCTCGATCAAGCGAACAACGTGACTACTTTGGGTTGCCCCAAGCGAACGAAGTGACCGCCACTTATCTCTGAAAAAACATCGATTGTAGACCAGTTTTTCGCATCTCACGCCGTGCAAGGGACTTACGGGAACGGGCGATAAAACGCCGGTTAGCTTTTGACTTTTCGGGTTCCTTGTAGCGTCTCTAGTCGATCAATCTCCAATGCAATTCCAATGTCGCAAATCGTGCGGCAGTCACCGTTGTAGCGTTCACAAATATGTCGCTACATGAGTTCCAGAAAGTGATTTGAGCCTTGTAGATCGTGGCGTATGTCGGCGTTGTGCTTCAGCTAAGAATCACCATCATGAGTTGAACTCTTAGTTATCGAAAGGAGCAGACATGAAGGTTGAAAGAAGACGGCGGAGCCGACCCACTGGCTCTGAACTATTCGATCGAGACGAGGAACAATGGCTTCATTCGTCCTCCAGTTTCCAATTCTCGATGCTGGATCTGGATAAGGCAGTTGAGACAGTGGATTTCGGAAATCACGAGATCGAAGTGCCGCCTGGTTCACCGGAGTGGATCGAAACGGATTTGATCGAAGACACGATTCGAGCGTGTCACTTGAGAAGCAACACCATCGTGGACAACGAGCATGCGGTCGCACTCGTTCTGAGCGTGGCAAAATTGCTGGACGTGGAATTGTCTGCAAAGGAAGAACAAAAATGAGAAAGAACATCGTAGCTCTTTCACGAGTCAGCAGTCGTGAGCAAAAGGAAGAAGGGTACTCGCTTGAGGTGCAGGAAGATGCAATTCGTGAGTACGCAGCACGAGAACGTGCAACCATTGTTAAGCTGTTCAGCTTCGCTGAGACAGCGTCCAAGCCTAAATTTCGATCGGCGTTTCAGCAGGTAGTCGAGCACATCAAGGCAAACGCAAATGAAATCGATGAGCTTGTAGTACATAAGTACAACCGTGCTTCACGAAACGACGACGACATTTATGTTCTGCGACAATTGGAGTTGGAGTATGGTGTTCAAACTGTGTCAATCACGGAGAAGTACGACAACACGCCCAATGGGCGGCTTATGAAGCGATTCAACCAGGCTATCGATATCTTTGGGGCCGAGACTATCTCAGACCAAGTGCGTGGTGGATTAGAGAAACGAGTCGAGAATGGACTGTTTGTGAGCAGAGCGCCATACGGCTACAAGAATGTCCGTGTGCATAAACGTGGGCTGATCGAGGTCGATTCAGAAACCTCTAAGAACGTAAAACGCATCTTTCAACTTTATGCCTACGAGAACGTGTCGGGCGACGATATTCCCGAAAGGCTTCAACGAGAGGGGCGTCGTTGCTCCCCCTCAAAGGAGAAATTCACGGTGAGCAAGGTCTACGCAATCCTCTCCGATCGCTCATACATTGGTGAGATTCGATTTCGAGGCGACTGGTTTCCTGGCCGACAACAGCCGCTGATCGATCGTGGCACTTGGGACCGCACTCAGTCGATCCTCGGTAGAAAGTCCTACCGATCGCACGGCACCGTTTTTGGTGGCGGTTTGATCAACTGTGGATTCTGCGGACGAAAGATCGTTGCAGAGGCTAAGATCAAGCCAACCAAAGCAGGGGAGCGCCGGTACATTTATTATCGGTGCGCTAAGTATGCCAGCACCGGCCACCCACGAATTCGAGTGTGTGAAGAGGAACTCGACCTGCAAATCGGATTGTCAATCTGTCGAATGGATGCGTGGTTTCGAGCGGCAGTTCCCGATTGGCTAAGGCAGTTGGCTCTAGCCAGGCTGGATGAAGGTTATGACGAATTGAAGAAACGCCTCAGCGATTTGAAACGACGGCATTCAGGTATTCCGACTCAGCAGGAAGAGCTTCTGGAGCTTCGGCTTGCTGGAGCCATTGACCGGGATATTTTTGTAAGCAAAGAGGAAGTGCTTCGTGAGCGTGAGGCAGTCTTGAGCCAGCAGATCGATAGTCTGTCAAAGCAATTGAAGTCTTCCAGTTCGGTCAATGGCGATGCGGCAGAGATCTTTGGAAACATAGCCGCACGCTGGACGACCGCCGATCTGATTTTCAAAAGGCAAGTATTAGAAATCGTATTCGGCAGTTTTACTCTGGACGGTACGAAGCTGGTGACAGGCAACGGGACACCGTTTGAACTATTTCACGCAAAGCATTGACCTTGGCGACAAGATGGCGAAAACTGGATGCAGTAGTATATCTGCGCCAGCCAATTCGTGAGTCAAGTGTGCCATCCTCAAATATCAAACAATTCGTTGCACTCGCTCGTGTTAGCAGTCGTGAGCAGGAGCGTGAAGGGTTTTCTCTCGACATTCAGGTCGATGCTCTTCAACAATACGCTGAGCGGAACGATGGCGAAATAATCCGATTGTTTCGCATTGCTGAGACTGCATCCAAACACGACGAGCGGGGCACGTTTCGAGAGTTGATGGCATTTGCCAAAATGCACTCAACGAAGCTCGATGGTGTCTTGTTTTACAAGGTGGATCGAGCCGCTCGGAATCTCTTTGATTACGTCGAACTTGAGCGACTGGAATCCGAATTCGGTGTTCAGTTCATTTCGGTATCTCAGCCAACCGAGAATACGCCCGCAGGTAGAATGCAACGCAGGATGCTTGCGAGCATGGCAAGCTTTTATACCGAGCAACAGTCGATTGACGTTAAGGAAGGCATTGCACGTCGAGTCGAAAGCGGTCTTTTTCCGAGCCGTCCACCCTACGGTTATCGAAATGTGCGAATTGATGGCCGCAGCATCATCGAACTACACGCTCAGAACGCCGCCACGGTTCGCCGTATCTTCGAACTGTACGCCTATCAAAGCCATACACTGGACACGCTTGGCCCTGCTTTGCTTGCAGAGGGTTTCTCTTACTTGCCTTCCACACCAAAATTCGGTCGAAGCAAGCTTTACGCAATGCTGACTGACCGATCGTACATTGGCGAAATCAAGTTTAGGGGCCAATGGTTTGTTGGTACGCACGAACCGATTATTGAATGGGGACTTTGGGATCGAGTGCAGTCCCTCGTTGGGCAAAAAGTTTACAAGCAACACCAGATGACGTATGCGAGCGACCTCATTGAATGCGGGCATTGCGGGAGCCCGATCACTGGGGAACGCAAGACAAAGATGACCAAGAGTGGCGAACGCAACTACATGTATTACCGTTGCACCCAATATCACAAAGGCGATCATCCACGTATCCGATTGACCGAAGCGGACTTGGATTCTCAGATGCTTGACATCTTCGATTCGCTGCGTGTCGATGATGACGGCTTCCGTGAAACCATCCGAGAAGAGTTGCGACAAGCGGTCAACTGGGACCAGGAATCTGCGATCACAAATGCCAAAGCTTTACAGTCGGAGTTGGAATCAGTTCGACAGCAACAGAAGCGATTGACCAACCACCTGTTGCTGGAGGAGATTGACCCAACGACCTACGCAGAAACAGCCCGTGAGCTACGTGGCAAGGAGGCAGCATTGAAACTCGAAATCGATGTCACCGATCGAGGTCGGCATGAAATCATCGACATTGCGGTGAAAGCGTTTGAACTTTCACAAAGCCTGCGACAGAAGTGGCTTACGGCTGATTACGCTGCTAAACGTTGTCTGCTCGAAATCATCTGTTTGAACTACACTCTCGATGACGTAAGTCTTGTGCCCACAATGAGAAAGCCCTTTGACCTACTGACCAAAGGGCTCGTTTCAGAAAAAAGTCGAGTGAGCAGGATTTGAAATTAGTAACTATTTAGTGATGGGTGGGTGGGGACAGAATTGTCGGAAATAGTGTGAACAGTTGACGACACGGCTGGGGACAGATTGTGCGAAAGTTATTCGGACATTCATACCTTTTAAATAACAATTCTGTCCCCAGCTAGCCTTTCGCTGAATAGTTACTGAAATTATTATATTGCGGAATGGGCAAGTGTCTGTTTCAGCATTTCGACAGTCATTTCCAACGCATCCCAGGAAATCGTGTGCATGCCCGGAAAAGCATGAAAATTCACGACAAGCCCTGCGTTTTTCAGTAGATCTCTTAATTCTTCTGCCATCGGAAAGGGGAGGATCGGATCCATTGTTCCGTGAGCCTGAATGACGGGAAGTCCCGCTCGATTGGGAGCCAGTTTCTGCCATTCTTTTTTGCAGAGCAGGGTGCCTGAATAAATGCAAAGCCCGGCTGGTGATTCCGGCAGTCGCAAAGTAGCATCGCTCGTCAGCATCGCCCCCTGCGAAAAACCTCCCAGGATAATCTCGCTAAGCTGATGTGAGGAAAGTGTTTGATATTCAGTGAGAAATTCTCGAAACTGTTCCCGTGCTTCGGGCATGCCGGGTGGCTCGGATTCTGCCAGCTCCTCAAAATTGTTCGTCTGCATCAGTTCCTGCAATCGCATCATATTGATAGGCCACCACGCCCGGCCGCCCGGCATCCCCTGATCCGTCAAATCGTGCGGAGCTTCCGGAAAAACGAACGCAACCGAATCGGCCAGGCTGCTCTCCAGAGAAATCAATTCCTCCGCAAGCGGCACCAGATCCGTTCCCGGTGCCCCGTAACCGTGGCACAAAATGAAACTCAATTTCGCTTGTTCAGGATTGCCAATCACACGGCAGTTCAACGGACCAATGTTTGCTGTTTGCACTTTATTCTTTCTTACAAAGTCTAGCTTATAGCAGTGAAATAGTAGAATCTTGATTAATGATGCTTATTCAGTCTATTTGGTAAGACTTTGGGTAACGGTAATGATTTCTCCTGGAGTAAATCAATGCAAGGCAACAAATCTCACCGAAAATTGAGAGATTTGACTTTTTACGGGAACTTTAGAAAGTGAGCAAACATCAACAACATTGTCAGGTTATTTGAACAACCATCCAGGGAGGTTTTCGATGAAATACCGCTATCAGGCTTTGTCGTTGGTGTTACTGCTTGTGCAGGTGAATCTCTCTTGGGGGCAGGGGCTTCTTCTGGAGAAGGATCATCGTTATCGCATGCCCCGCCCTTGGCCCATTATTCGTCCTGTGCCAACGCCTGTTACTTCCTATTCGATTCAGCAAATTGACATCAATGTGAAACTAAAAGACCAAATTGCCAACGTGCAGGTCTCGCAAACTTTCTTGAATACCGGAAAACGAACGATTGAATCGCAGTTTGTCTTTCCGCTGCCTTATGAAGCCGCGATTGATGAAATGACGCTGCTTGTCGATGGCAAAGAACTCCCTGCAAAACTACTTTCCAAGGAACAAGCACGTAAGAAATACGAAGCGATTGTGCGAGCCAGTAAAGACCCTGCGTTGTTGGAATGGATGGGGCATGGTTTATTTCAAACGAGCGTTTTCCCCATTCCGCCCGGCGAAAAACGGACTGTCACGCTGCATTATACGCATCTACTTCGCAAAGCAGATGGCGTGACCGATTTTCTCTACCCACTCACAACCGGACAATACACATCCAAACCAATTGAAAAACTGACGGTTTCGCTGACAATCGATTCCCAATTGCCCATCAAAAATGTTTACAGTCCCTCTCATGCGGTGAAAATTAAACGACCATCAAAAAAACGGGCGCAGATTTCCCTCACATTGAAAAAGGTTGTCCCTTCCGAAGATTTCCGACTGCTGTTTGATGTCAATAAAAAAAAGATTGGCACAAGCTTACTCAGTTATCGCCCCAAGAAAAAAGAAGATGGCTATTTTCTATTGCTTGCAACGCCGCAGATAAAAGCGAAGCAGGAGCATCTTCCAAAGACGGTAATTTTTGTTGTTGATAAATCGGGAAGCATGACGGGCGAAAAAATCAATCAGGCCCGCGAAGCAGCCAAGTTTGTGCTGAATCGTTTGCAGGAAGACGACCTGTTTAACATCGTTTCATACAACGCGAACGTCGAATCGTTCTCGCCGGAACTTCAGCGATGTGACGAGAAGTCTCGTGCCGAAGGACTCGCATTTATTGATGATATTCGCTCGGGAGGCAGCACCAACATCCACGCGGCTCTTACTTCTGCGATGGGGCAGCTTGTTGATAAAAACAGGCCGACTTACATCATCTTTCTGACCGATGGTATTCCAACAGCAGGCGTCACCAACGAACTCAAAATCGCACAGGCGGCTTTGTCAGCGAATAAAGTGAGGGCACGTCTATTGAATGTGGGAGTCGGCTACGATGTCAACAGTCGGCTACTGGATCGACTGGCAAGAGAGAATCATGGACTCAGCGAATATGTCCGCCCGAACGAAAATATCGAAGAGTATGTCAGCCGAATTTACAATCGCATCACTTCGCCGGTGATGACAAATGTAGAACTGGCGATATTACTCGCTGATAAAAAAGTTTCACGAGGGAAACTGATCAATCGTCTCTATCCTGGCGGTAAATTTGATTTGTTTGCTGGCGAACAAGCAATTTTCGTCGGACGCTACAAACACGCCGGAAAAGCTGAGGTGAGTTTGACAGGAAATATCGGCGAGAAAACCGAAGAGATCACTTTTGGGGCGAACCTGGTTTCAAAAAGTAATAATCAAACATACGCCTTCATCGAAAAACTGTGGGCAACGCGCCGCATCGGCGAGATTATCGATGAACTCGACTTGAACGGCAAGAATAAAGAACTTGTCGATGAACTCGTTCAACTCTCGACAAAGCATGGCATCATCACGCCTTACACCTCGTTCCTGGCTGATGAAAATGTCAAACCGACTGAACTGGCGGAATCACTCTCGTTTCAATCCAATAGAAGGCGGACCCATTCTAGCCTTGATAAATTGAGTATCGTCACAGGAAAAAATGCAACCTCGCAGCGGGCAACCAAGCAATCTTTCAAAGCGGCAAAACAGGCTCCTTCCTACTCGGCTCCTTCTTCGGGAGTCGGTGCGCCAACAGCCGTCAATGCGGTTGTTATTCGAGATGCAGAAACAGATAAATATGTGGCAGTGAATAACGTCAGGCAAATCGGCAACATTACCATCTATAAACGTGGCGATTATCTCTGCACGACCGAAACCGCTGATTTGCTTACAGGAGACAAAAAACTGGTACTCGATCTAAAGAAACTGAAAGATAAAGTGATTGTCATTGATCGCTTCTCCAAAGAATACTTTGCGATCAGCCAGAACAACACCGCAGAAGAAAACCGTGTTCTTTCGTCACAGGCAGAAGCAGAGCAACTGCTGATCAAACTACGCGGAACGACTTATCTGATCCGCTGATTTGAAGTTGAGGCAACAGGCGAGCCGGGGGGTGTTAACCCCCTGGTTACCGGGCGTTACTTAGCGATATCCAAACAGAACAATGTGAGCAACCTTGATACTCGCAATTTACCTGGGCCATCACTGGCCCGGCTCGTCTTGTTAATCAAACAGAGTTGGTTTTTCATCTGTGAAGGGATGCAAAGTGGGGGGGAGTTCGTTTTTGGGAAGGTGATTGATTAATGCTTCAGCCATTCGGAAATCTTCTTGCGAAGTAATCTTCAAATTCATTGGCGAGCCTTCAACAAGATGGACGTTGGTGCCGAGTCGTTCGACAAGTTGGGCTTCATCTGTGGGCTGAAAATCGCCTCGTTTGGCGTAGGCTTCTCGCAATAATTCGGTTTTGAAAACTTGTGGTGTTTGAGCCTGCCAGAGGTTCTCTCGTGAAACTGTTTTCTCAATTTCTCCATTCACTGCTTTTTTTAGTGTACTGGTAACAGGAGAGGCAAGGATTGCTGCATCGTGTTGGATGGCTGCTGCAAAAACATTGTCGATCCACTTTTTTGTCAACAGTGGGCGAGCAGCATCGTGGACGGCGACATACTCGATATCGCTACGAAGTTTTGCGAGTCCATTCAAAACCGAATCCGCTCGCTCGGCACCTCCATCAACCAGTTCCAGATCAAGAAAGGCAAGATTCGCCTGGAATTTGAGCATGAAAAACTCACGATCTTCCGGCGAGATCACCACTATTGTTTGAGCAACATCTTCCCGATTGACAAAATGCTCCACCGCTCGCAGCCAGACGGCTCGTCCTTTAAGATCGAGAAACGGTTTTTTGCGATTGTTCTTCGAAAACCGACTACTCTTCCCCGCAGCAGGCAGAATCACTCCAAACTTGGCTGACATTTATCTGTTCCCTTTAATATATACTGCCCCGGCTCGCCTGTAGAATCTTTTGCATGAATTGTATCAAACAGTACAGCCGAGTGTCAGGTCATAAACAATGTGCGTTCCCGCTGCGATGCCAAGTCCACGATGCAAGTAAATTGTAGCCAGATAGATGCCTGCACAAAATCGGTAGAAAAATAATCCCAACGATTGGTCTGCAATTGCATCAAAATGCAAACGAGTGATTTCAGAAAACAGGGACGCATCGTGAGCCAACGCAAAAAGACCACTGCTCAGAATAATTGATAGAGGCAAACTCGAACGTCTTGAAATCTTCATCCCGAATAATAGCCCGAACAGTCCACTCAACAGCACAACGCGAAATAAAAATTCTTCGATAAGCCCTGCATTAAGTGCCAGGTAGATAATGTGACCAATATTTTTGACCGTGGATTGGTTTTCAATCGTAGCGGAACCAGCCAGCGATTGCATTGCGTGATCAGCCAGGCGGAATTGAACTTCTGATTTTGTATCAACATCGAATGATGTTGCGATAATACAAACCAGAATGATTGACAGAGCTGGAATCAGACCGAACCAGAGGCTTTTTTTCCATTGGTGCCAAAGACCGTTCCTGGCAGGAGAAAGGTATTTGATATCTGTTGTTTGCTTCGGTACATAACAAAGATGCTGAGCCAGCAGGGCAGCAAGAAAAATGATGGAAAACAATCCGGGAAAAAGCATCTGGCTAAGAACCGGAGAAATACCATCGCGGGAATAGACGATCATCCCCAGTTCAAATGCACCCAGAAATGGTAGCAGGAACAAGGCGGAATTCAGCGGAAGTGTTTCTGTTTCTGTTTGAAACATTTTCGATACCGATAAAATAATATGACTTACCGCTGGTATGAAGTGGCAGGAGTTATTTTGCGGACCGCATCAAGAAAGTGCGGGCGTGGGATTTGCCAGTTTGGTTTTGCATCTTGCTGAAATTGTGCTTGAACAATTTCTTTCATCGGGCGAATACCGAGTCTGTCCAGTAGAAGATTTGTGCTTAGTTTTTCCCAGCGATTTTGGCATGTTTCTTTCAGCAGAACATCGCTGGCGGCTTCAATGAAAGAAATCTTTTTCGGGTCTAGTTGCTGATTATATAGTTCGCACCAGCGTGTGATGACTGCAAGCAATCGGGATTCAAAGTGTTGAGATGTTCCGTTGATTCCTGTGGGAAGTCCTGACCCGTCCATACATTCATGATGTTCGCGGATCAGCCGAATGACGCCGACTGGTAAGCCGGTAACTTTTGTGATCAACCCCGCAGAGATTTCCGAATGATGAACCCGGGCAGGTGAGGTATTTCTATTTTTTTGCAACCAGGTGCCGACATCTTTCAGGAGACAGGCGACAAGAAATGATTCAAATTGAACATCAAACTTGTGCAGTCGTGATGCTGGATCGTTTGAGTTTTCCTGTTGCGTGTTCTGTTTTCGTAAAATTTTTGCAGCCAGGTAACTACTTTGCATCGCACCAGTTAAAGCAAGGGCATTTACTTCTGATTCTCCAAGGTCGTGACTCGCAATGTGATAAGAGAGATGCAGCCAGTCATCGATATCAATTGTTACATCGGCTGCACTGCTGCGAATCGTTTGAATGACAGGGAAGATTGCTTTGCTGTCAATCGGTTTTCCTTTTTGAATTTGCTGAATGAGCCGGTGAACTTCACTTATTTGCAATCCCATTTCAAAATGTAACTTCAAAAGATATTCGATATTGCCAAGCAGCGACTGTACGGCTTCATGAATTTGCACAATCGCCAGGAAAACGCCTGCTTCCTGATGAACAGGAGAACCATCCGGAGCAAGACGCCTTCGCAGTTTTATCAACTCTAACGCCTGTTTTTGAAACGCATTACCTCGTTGAGAAAGCGAACCTTTCGCAAAGATAGAGCGGGCATTTTCAGAGAGCTGTTTCAAGTAAATTTGCTCTCGCTCGCGGGCAGTTTGCTGTAAATGAGAAGTACGAACTTTACAGACAGATTTCGATTCAACAACATTTCGAAAGTAAATTTCCCAGTGATGAATTTCGTCAGTTACCTGTGGCGTTTCTAAACTGTTCGTTTGACTCATGCGAATTGCCTTGCTGAAAGAACTTCGGTTCCAAATGAAATCACCTACTTTTTATCGGTAACCTCAAAGCTGCAAATCTGCTGAAATTGCGAATGTCCTTATTATTTTGCGTGTTGACGTCATATCTACTGGCGTAATAATCGGCTAAAGAGTAAATAGGACTACTGGAGACGAACTGGGAGAATAGGTAGAGTGGGCTATGTTTGGCGGGAAGGGATTATTTTCCGCGTTCGAGGGTGGTAAGAACAGGGCTGAAGATGCAGGCAGCCAGGGGATGTAGTCGATAGGCGAGATGAGTGGCTGTTGATAAAACTGAATGTGAGATTTTGATCGGGATTACTGAGGTTACGAAATGGCAAGTGATTTTCGTCGAAAAGAAATTCTGCCGGATATCACCGAGCAGATTGTCCAGAGCTATCACGAGATCGGTTCCATCAATCACTTGGGACACTGTCCACTCCCCAGTTATTCAGACATCATCGAACTGATTACTGACTTGAAAGAAGTGATCTATCCGGGATATCGGCGCAGGCAGAATTTGCATTTCGGGAATGTCACTTATCACGTTGGCGACATTCTCGATAACATGCACGATCGGATGACCCAGCAAATATGCAGGGCTTCTCGCCACGATTATATGACAAAAAGTGAGACCGATTGCGAAAATGTGGTTAATCGAGATTTTGAAGCGGAAGCTCAGGATATTACGATTGATTTTCTGAAGTGCTTACCTTCGCTTCGTTCAGTTCTCGCTAAAGATGTCCAGGCAGCTTTTGATGGTGACCCGGCTGCAGCAAATCTGGATGAAATTATTTTCTGTTATCCGGGGTTGGAAGCGATCACGGTGCATCGCATCGCCCACGAACTTTACAAGCGAAAAGTCCCTTATATTCCCCGCATGATGGCTGAATGGTCTCATTCACAAACCGGAATAGATATCCATCCTGGCGCAACAATCGGCGAATCATTTTTTATCGATCACGGTACCGGTGTCGTCATTGGCGAAACGTGCGAAATTCATCCGCATGTTAAAATCTATCAAGGGGTCACGTTGGGAGCGCTAAGTTTTCCAAAAGATGGCGAAGGTAAATTGATCCGCGGACAAAAACGACACCCCACCATTGGCGAAGGCGTTGTGATTTACGCCAACGCAACTGTCCTGGGGGGAAATACCGTTGTCGGTGCCAATTCAGTTATTGGGGCATCGGTCTCTTTAATGAAAAGTGTTCCCCCCAATACGATGGTCACCATCGAAAAACCATCGCTGAAATTTCGAGAAGCCTCGTAATTCCAGGCGTTCGGCTTTCGGTTTACATTGCTATCTGTTGCTCGCAATGCCTGTTGTGAAGCGACTTCTTTCGCTTCATTTTTTCGGCAGCTTGACACGAGCCATGTAGATGCTTGTTTTCGCTTCGTGGGAAGAGTAGTAACTGATCCACAGTTCGTCGTTATAGTAAACCAGGCCGGGATAGCTGGTATCGCCACCGGAGGGCAGGGCGATTATTTCTGTCAATTCAGATTTAATTGGATCGAGCCACCAAAGTTTTGTTTTGGCTCCCCCTTTTAAATCGCGCCCTGCAACGACATAGCGACCATCGGGGATTTTAATCATCTGTGGACCGCCAACATACATCCCCAAAGAGGTCCAGGTCCACTTGGTGTATGGCTTTAATGATTTTCCAAGCAGGGCATCATTCGGATTTCCGTCCCGGCGAATAACGCACAAGGCAGTGCCATTCGGTTCGAAATGGATCGCTGTTTCATTCGCATAACCAGAGATCCCGAATTCTGGAACAATCGTTTGAAACGTTTTGCCGTCTTCGCTTTTGTATAGTCTGGTCCCGCGTGGGTTCACCGTTTTGTAGCCGACGCCGTATGACGTTTTGCCATTCCAGACAACTCTCCAAATCCAATAGTTCGGATCGCCAATCGGAATCGCGTCCGACCATTTTGCTCCATCATCAGAATACCAGATGTATGTTTGATGTTTTATATCCGCTGGTTGATGAAGTGCCCCTGCTCCAGCCAGTACCAGTTTCCCTTCCGGAGAGATCGAGATTTTTGCGTCACGCAAGTCGTCTTTATCTGAGGTCACCAGTGCAGCAGATTCCCAGCACTTTCCGTCCGAAGATTTCAGGATGCGTAATGCACCATCGGGAGAGACATGAGCTTTCCCTTCCCGAAAGACACAGTACCATTCTCCCTTGAATCGAATGAGATCCGTAAAGGCGTTATGCGGTGCTTTGTCCCAGATTTTTTTTGCTTCAATCAGAATCGCTTTGTCTGGTTCTGCGCCATTTAATTGTTGAATTAAATGGCATTGAAACAGCGCTACAATCGTGATGCACAGTCTGATTTTGTTTATCAAAGATAGGTGGGGCATTTCGTCTTTCCTTCTTTTACTGGAGTTCGTAAATGGTTAACAAAGAAAAGGCTACAGATGTCCGATAGAACCTTTCAAGTGATACGTACCATACAATACCAATTTATCAATAAAAGAATTGATGACTATTGATATGTGGATTATCTTTATTAAGATATGCGACTGTAGGTTAATGGAATGAGTTATTGACTTGCAAGTTGTACGTACCTTTATTTTATTATGGTACCTCTGTTTATTCAAAAATTTCCTTCTGGACGGAGGATAGACATTCTTGTCTGCCTGCAACAAGAGCATGCTTTTACGAGGCAGACAGGAATGTCTGTGCTCCTTTTGAATAAATTGAGGTTCTCATTTTTGGCAATCCGCATGCACCATCTTCTCGGTGATGACATCTTGAAAAAAGTGAACCTGCAAGGCGATTTGTCGGGGCAGTCTAAGTATGTGGTGCTGAGCGATTTTCTGGCTTCGGAAATCAAGTCTGGCTTTCTGAAAGCGGGAGAGGCGTTACCTCCTGAGAACCGGATTGCGGAGCGGTTTCAAATTGCGAGAAGCACCGTTCGACAGGCAATGGCTTCTTTAGAACAGGACGGGCTGATAAGCAGGATTCACGGGAAGGGGACTTTCGTCCACAAAAACGCAAAGGAGCAATTGGTTACCGAGCAGGCTCTTTTTGCCTTGATTGTTCCTGAAACCGAAGCTGCTTTTTACCCTTCATTCCAAAGGAGTTTTGAAAAAGCGGCTGCTGAGCTTCACCATCAAGTGATCGTCTGCAACTCAAGAAATCAAATTGAATTGCAGGGGAACTCAATACTGCAATTGATTGACCTGAAAGTTGCCGGTGTCGCGATTGTGCCGCCTACGAATGTTGAAACTCCTGTTTATCATATTCGTCAGCTGCAACAACACGGTATTCCTGTTGTCTGTTGTTCGCGAACGGTAGCTGGAACAAAAGTTCCACTACTTGCTATTCCTTTTGAAGAAGTGGGGCGACGTGCTGGAGAGGAAATACGAAAAGCAGGACATCGGCACGTTGCTTATTTTGGCAGTAATCGAGACCAGGCTGCCACTGCGTATGAAACCGGATTTCGAAAAGCAATTGGCAAGCGAGTTTCCCTCTCTGTTTTCTATGGAGCGGTTCCAACGGAAAACAAGGCAGGGTATGAAGCAGAAATGGCGGCAGCTCTCGATCAACTTTTATTGCAAAAAACACGACCAACGGCAATGTTTTGTAGTTTTGATACATTAGCGGAACTGCTTTTTATTCTCCTGACACAACGGGGACTTAAAGTTCCTCGAGATGTTTCGATTATTGGCTTCGGGGGGACTTGCCGTGGAGACGGTTTATCGGGAAGATTGTCGTCGGTCGTTATTGACGAATTGGCATTAGGCGCCAGCGCGATCAATTTACTGGACCAGATGAGGCAGAGAAAGATTCCGCTTGAAATAAACGAAACTCAAAACATTTCAGTCGGTTTCAGCCCTGGACAAACCTTGGGGAAAATGAAGTAAGTCTATAATTACATTGCAACCTATTATACTTAAAAAAGAAAATCTAAAATGAGACGATCACGTGTTTTGGACAACATCAACAAGGGGCTTCCATCTTATGGGGTTTCTTTACATCTGGCTTCCCCTGCTATGTACGAACTGGTTAGCTTGATGGGGTTCGATGCAATCTGGATTGATATGGAGCATCACAGTTTGAGCTTGGAACGAGCCGAACAGTTGATTCGCTCTGCCAGGGTCGGGGGGACTGATATCGTTGCCCGTCCTGCCAAAGGGGAATTCATGCGGATGTCTCGCATGCTCGAAATCGGGGCGACAGGCATTATGTATCCGCGATGTAACTCCGCTGAAGAAGCTGCAGAAGTTGTGAAGTGGGCCAAGTTCCCGCCGATGGGAGAACGTGGTTGCGATGCCGCCGGGCCTGATGCCGATTATCAGCTGACACCTTTAACGGAGTATCTCAAGCAGGCGAATGAGCGAACTTTCGTCATCATACAAATTGAAGAACCTTCCGTATTGGAGCATGCAGAAGCAATCGCGGCTGTGCCTGGTGTTGATATGCTGATGCTTGGTCCCGGCGATTTTTCGATTCTTTCCGGTGTCCCCGGTCAGATGGAACACCCTACCGTGCTGGACGCTTTGGATAAAGTTGCAACGGCTGCAAAAAATGCAGGCAAGCACTGGGCTGCAACGTGTGCTTCTCCTGCAAAAATCAAAGAAGCGGTCGATAAAGGAGCCAGCCTCACATTCCATGGCAATGATCAGGTCTTTGCTAAAATGGGATTCGATAATTTGAAGCAGGAAATCGAAAAAATGTCCGGTCGTACTCTTTGTGGTCGCCGTGATGAAACCGTGCGGGAGTAACCAGGCGAGCCGGGGGTGTTAACCCCCTGGTTGAATTGCTGCATCATAAACGCCTCTTCTTTTACGGAAAAATCCAACGCTCGGAAGTGACCAGGGCCATCACTGGCCCGGCTCGCCTACGATTCTTAAAAGGGAAAGCAATGAGCGGGAAAGACCATCACGTCCTTATCGTCGGGGCAGGTTCAATCGGCGAACGGCATCTGCGATGTTTTTTGAATACCGGGCGAGCCGAGGTTTCGTTTGTCGAGATTCAAGATGAACTTCGGCAAACAATCTCAGATCGCTATCCGGCGTCAACGCCATTTGCATCGTTGGAGGCTGCATTTGAAACCGAGAATCAATTCGATGCAGCCGTGATCGCAACCCCGGCTCCATTACACATCGAGCAATCGATCTGGTTGATAAAAAAAGGATTGCATCTGTTAATCGAAAAACCGTTGAGCCTGAATCTTGATGGCATCGACGATCTGCAAACTCTCGCAAAATCTTCTGGGAAAATCGCTGCGGTGGCGTATGTGAATCGAGCCAATCCGATTCTCGAACAGATGCGAGAGGCACTCAATTCCGGTCAATTCGGCAAGCCTGTCGAAATGGTGATTGTAACCGGTCAGAACTTTCCCACTTATCGACCTGCCTACCGCGATACGTATTATCGCAGCAGGGAAATGGGCGGCGGGGCGATCCAAGATGCGTTAACGCACATGATAAACGCCGGTCAATGGCTCGTGGGAGATATTGATCGCGTCGTTGCAGATGCAGATCATCTGGTGCTGGATGGTGTTGATGTGGAAGATACGGTTCACGTTCTCGCCCGGCACGCCAATGTCCTCGCCAATTACACACTCAATCAACATCAAGCACCGAATGAATTAACAATAACGGTGAATTGCGAGCGGGGAACATTGCGAGTCGAGTTTCACAAACAACGCTGGCGATCCATGGAAACTCCCGACACTCCCTGGGAAGATCACGACGATTTCACCTTTGAACGAGACACTTTATTCGAACGACAAGCCAGTTTCTTTCTGGATGCGGTGGAAGGAAAGATTCCGGTGTTATGTAATTTAAGCGAGGGGATTGAATCACTCAAGGTGAATCTTGCCATTCTAAAAAGCCTGGAATCGGGAGCGTGGGAAGCAATTTCAAAATAGAAAATGCTTGTTTTGTCGAGATACCGAAGTGACTCCCTCTCTGGAAAACTATTGATACAAAAGCATTTGCAATGCGGCTGGATTTTCTTTAGTGTATCCTTGGGTTCGCAACAATATTTTGAAACGCAAACCCCAAGCCTAACTCAAATATTCATGCTATGGCCTGAGTGCAAGTGTGCGCTTGACTTTGCGGCCTTAAAGCAGTAATCTCCCCAATTGTCCGACGCAATTATATCTGGTCATTTTATGCAATTCGCTGAATTATCTTCAGAATGACTGAAGGTATTATCTGCTGATAGCATCCAAACGATCAATCGCAGACACTTGAAGTTTACCTCGTTACAGAAAGATGACTGAAATGCAACGCAAGATAAAACTAACTCTCCCGGCAATAATGACATTTACCATTGCATTTTCTTTGGTCAGCAGTTGCGTAGTACGTGCTGAAGATGGGAAAGGTTCGATTACGGGGGCAATTTCTGTCAGCGGGGTGAAGAGTCCGGAAGGCGTGCTTGTTTATCTTGAAAAAGTCGAGGGAGACTGGAAAGCTCCTGAGAAGCCGGCTCATATGGATCAGGTGAAGTTGGTGTTTACTCCGGAAGTGTTGCCAATCGTAAAAGGTACGACGGTTGAGTTCAAAAACAGCGACCCCATTCTTCACAATGTATTTTGGCCAAAGACTAAGGGTTACTCCGGTCGAAACCTGGGTACATGGGGAAAAGGGGGCTCAAAGCAGTACAAATTCGATAAGCTGGGTGAAGTTGTCCTGCTCTGCAACGTCCATTCTGAAATGGAGGGGCATATTGTTGTTCTGCAGAACCCATTTTTCACTGTTGTCGATAAAGACGGCGAATACAAAATTGAAGGTGTTCCCCCAGGAGAATACACATTGAAAACATGGTACTCAAAACCTAAAAAACTGCGTTCCAAGTCAGCTCAGGTAACCGTGACAGCAGGAGATTCGGTCTCACAGGATTTTTCACTTAGCCGAAGAAGATAAGAGCCAGTATCTCCGCTTAACCTGTTCGATTTACAGGTTAAACAAGCTAACCGATTCAGAGTTTGCGGAGGCTTTTGAAGAAAGTAGTTTATGCTGCTAGCGATCAATTGTTTCGAGGCTTGCGCAGAAATCAAAGTTTTGCTGTAGTTACGGCTATTAAAAAAACAGCCGTGCTGGGATGGAATGACGAATGCAACCCTATCAGGTTGAAGTACCGACAGTAGAGTATTGGCAAAGGCAGATTAAATGCCAGGATGCCTGCCCTGTGCATACAGATGCGCGTGGGTATGTGCGGGCTGTTGCTGAGGGGCAATTTGAAGAAGCCTACCTGATCGCGAGAGGCCCAAACCCATTGGCTTCGATTTGTGGTCGAGTCTGTGGAGCCCCATGCGAAGCAGCCTGCCGACGTCAAGAGCTTGATGAAGCGGTCTCCATTCGCGCTTTGAAGCGATTTATCACGGATCGATTTGGCTGGAATGCAGAAGAGCGTTCGCCCTTGAAGCTGATTCGTCGTTTGTTGGGACGAGCAGGAAAACACAGTAGTTCCCGTGGAGAAGAACTGGCTGCGTTCCGTGCGTTTCTTGGCGACCAGCAATCGCCAGACAATATCGATGGCGAGAAAGTAGCGATCATCGGCTCAGGTCCGGCTGGGCTGTCGGCGGCGCACGACCTGGCGTTGATGGGGTTGCGCCCTACTGTTTATGAAATGGAGCCTGTTCCGGCTGGAATGCTGGCGGTCGGGATTCCAAAATATCGATTGCCGAATGAATTGATTGAAGCCGAGGTCGATTTTATTCGTACTCTTGGCGTTGAGTTCATTTGTAACACGCAAGTTGGGCGTGATATTTCTCTGGCCGAAATACGCTCCTCGCATCAAGCCACCGTGATTGCAATTGGCCTCAAAAAGTCAAGGTCAGTTCCTCTTCCTGGATCAGAGGGAAAGGGTGTCTTGGGGGGCATTGAGATATTGCGTGATGTGGCATTGAAGCAGCAGGTTGATATCACCGGAAAAGTCGTCGTTATTGGTGGAGGGAACGTCGCGTATGATGTCGCACGTACCGTTGTGCGTCAGACCGGTGTAGATGTTTCCAGAACGGCGTTGCGAGCAACTGGTGTGGAATCGGTCCACTTGTGCAGTTTGGAAAGTCTCGAACAGTTACCGGCTGATGATTTGGAGATACTTGAAGGGGATGAAGAAGGGGTCGTCCGGCATCACAGTGTTGGTCCGAAAGAGATTTTGTTGCGAGACGATGGCTGGGTGAAGGGAGTGGTGTTTCAACGTTGCACTCGCGTTTTCGACGAACAGGGGCGATTTTCTCCCACTTTCGATGAGGACGATCTGATTACAATTGAAGCGGACCGGGTTATTTGGTCAATCGGACAAAATGCAGATCTTTCCCTGCTCAAGGGGGTTGAAGAAATAGAGCTGACTGATCGAGGCCTGCCTCGCTATGACGCAGAAACAATGCGTACAACAGCTCAAGATGTTTTCATGGCTGGTGACATCACCTATGGTCCCAAGCTATTGATTGATGCTGTAGCCAGCGGCAAGCAAGTTGCGCGTAAAGTATTTGAATTTGTTCGTGGAAAAAAACTTGTTGAAGATGTCCAACTGGTTCATCTGGAAATTCCTGATTATGATCGCGAACCAGATTACGAAAAAATTCATCGGGCAGAAATCCCGGCATTGAGTGCGAAAGATCGAATAAGTGATCCGTTGGCTATTGTGGAAACGGGCTACGACCAGGCAAACGCAGTTTGTGAAGGCTGCCGCTGCCTGGACTGTGGAGTCAACACGATCTTCGATTCCGAAAAGTGTATTCTGTGCGGAGGATGTGCAGACGTCTGCCCTGAACTCTGCCTGGAACTGGTCTCATTGGATCGCCTGGTGGGCGATGATTTGCTCCAGCAGACTTTAGCAGATCGAGCGGAAGATCTTTCGCAGTTTTCTGCAATTGTCAAGGACGAAACGATCTGCATTCGCTGTGGCCTTTGTGCTCTGCGATGCCCAACGGGGGCGATTACAATGGAAAAATTCACCCTGAAGAGTACGTGGGAGATCAAGAATTAGCCATGAAAACTGATCTGGAAAAAAGTCCAAGATTTCAACAGACACAACAACGGCGTGACTTTCTGGGAATAGCTGCAGCCTGGTCTGCGATTGCAACTGTCTGCGTTGCGCTCATGGGAGCTTTGCGGCTTCCGATTCCATGGGCATTTCCTGAATCGAGTCGTCGTGTCAAGCTTGGTTCTCCAAGTTTGTTTCAGGGCATTGCGATCACACAGTTGCCTGAAGAACGGTTGTGGATTTTTTCTGATTCTCAAGGTTTATATGCCATGTCCGCGATTTGTACTCATTTGGGCTGTGTGGTTGCTCGGCAGGAAAATGGGAGCTTTTTCTGCCCTTGTCATGGCAGCCGTTTTGATGCACAGGGGAAAGTTGTCAAAGGCCCGGCTCCCAAGGGACTGATTCATCTGGCACTGACTTTATCAACAGATGGTCAATTAGTGGTTGATCATGACAAAGAAGTCGGAAGCGATGTGAGATTACAGGCTTAACAATGTTCTCTGAAAACGGTTGAAAGAAACGAATGGAAACCGAATCGACTCATAAAGATGCTGGCGATAGATCAAGCCATCAGGATGGTTCAAGCCATCAGGATGGTTCGAGCCGTCAGGATACGGATGGGGCTCAGCCTCCCGGTGCGTTACTTCAACTGTGGCAAAACTTAACCAGTACACCCTGGCAGTTCTGCAAGTCGGTCGTACGACATGGTCGCCCGACGTCAGACCGCGCAGCATCACAAGTTATTTTTTCTAACGTCTTTTTACATATATTGCCGACGCGGATCAGTCTTCATGCTTTGAAATTTCGGGCAACTTTAGGCCTGGGTGTTATTACGCTGGTTCTGTTTTTCCTGTTAACGATCACTGGAATCGCGTTAATGGTTTATTATAAACCATCGACAGCCGAGGCATACAATTCGATGAAGGAAATTCAGTATGTCGTGCCAACCGGTCGGTTCATGCGTAATATTCATCGATGGGGAGCCCATGCAATGGTACTGTTTGTACTTTTGCACATGGCTCGCGCTTTTTATACGGCTGCGTACAAAAAGCCTCGCCAGTTCAACTGGGTCATCGGCATGGTACTGCTTGTATTGACGTTGGCTCTCAGCTTCACGGGCTATTTATTACCTTGGGATCAACTGGCTTACTGGGCGGTGACGATCGGTTCGGAAATTGCCCAGTCACCTCGTGAATTAACCGATGCCCTCGGCATTACGTCGTGGTTTGATATCGGCGGTTTTCAAAAACGGTTGCTGTTAGGCTCCAATCATGTCGGTGAAGAGGCGTTGATTCGCTTTTATGTTTTGCATATTGCAGTCTTACCGATTTTGCTCTGTATTTTTCTTGCGGTTCACTTCTGGAGAATCCGCAAAGATGGCGGTCTGGCAAGACCATCAGATAATACAGGTGCTGACCATTTACCTTTGCAATCGATTTCAAACCCGATCTCTTCCAGCAAGACATTTGGCTTGATGGCCGTTGTTCGGGGCCAGACGCCGGCGGTCAATCGGTCGATGACCAATACCGTTCCGACTTGGCCGAACGCCATTTATGCAATCGCCGCATTAAGCATGTTGACGTTCGCTGTGGTACTTTGTCTGGGGCTTTGCTTCGATGCTCCGCTGAAAGAATTTGCGAACCCGAATGTACCGGAAAACCCGGCCAAGGCTCCCTGGTATTTTCTGGGGTTACAGGAGATGGTCAGTTATTCTGCATTTATGGGAGGCGTAGCCATTCCGGCCATTGTGGTCCTTGGCTTAATGCTTGTGCCGTATCTGGACCGCGAACAGGAAGAAGCCGGGGTGTGGTTTAGCGGTCCGCTTGGAAAACGTATCTGTCTGCTCAGTGCGTTACTTACAACGGTCGTCATTGTGGGAGTACTCGCCTTTACGATCAATTTTGGCTGGTTGCGAAACTGGTATCCGAATATCCCTCAAATTATCATCACCTTTGTTAATCCGGGGACGTTGTTTTTAGTCATTTTCATGGTCTGGTCGTTCGCTGTTACTAAACGGACAAACTCTACGCGAATGGGTGCATTGGCTATATTCACCTGCTTTTTTGTGGCATTTATCATTTTGACATACTTTGCCACGGTCCATCGCGGACCAAACTGGGATTTCTACTGGTCACAAAGCGATTGGCCTGTGCATTAGAGAATTACGAATTATGCAACAACAAAAAAGTTATCCTGTCAACAGACTGAAAATTGTGTTGGTACTTGCCAGTGTGTCATCGCTGGTGATGCTGCTCATGGCTGCGTTTGAGGAAAATTTCACGGCAGATTGGCGAACACATCAGCAGGATTATGTCAACGTCCTGGTAGAAAATTCATCTGACGCGGCAATTCAACCGGTTAATTATCCTTTGGAGATACGGCAGAATTATCTTCAGGAGTTGGACCGGGTTGATCGCTGTGTTACCTGCCACGTAGGTATTGATAATCCTGCCATGAAGGAACTGTCGCAGCCATTGACAACACACCCTGGCGATATTCTTAAACACCATCCGGCAGACAAATACGGTTGTACGATCTGCCATCAGGGGCAAGGCCGGGCAACCGACAAAGATGCTGCCCACGGACACGTACCGTTCTGGGATAAACCACTATTGGTGGGAGATTTTGTGCAGGCGAGTTGCACTCAATGCCATCACGATGTCGAAGTGCCACAAGCACCGGTGCTGAACCGTGGTCGTCAGTTGCTGAGCGAACTTGGCTGTGTTGGATGCCATAAAACAGGCGAAAATATCACTGCTGAAAGAGTGGGACCACAGCTTGATTCCATTGGCAGTAAAGTCACTCGTAGATGGCTACGCAAGTGGCTTGCCAATCCCGGTGATTATTTACCAAAACATAAAATGCCGAATTACCAGATGAATTCGGGAACGGTCGATGCACTGGCTGCCTATTTAATGACGGCCAAGAATGAAAAGATTGACCGCCTGAAAAAAATCGAAGGGGACTACGACGAAGGAGCAACGATCTATCGTGAAGCTCAATGTATTGTCTGCCATGTAACTAAACTCGATTATGCCGACAACCCCGTCGGAGGCCAAATTGGGCCAAGCTTGTTGAAAATCGGAAACAAAGTAAATCAGCAATGGTTGGTCACCTTCCTTCAGGATCCCCATTCTTTTTTGCCGCACACCAAGATGCCGGGTTACCATTTCAGCAAAAAAGAAGCGATTGACCTTTCACAATTCGCTATCGAGGAATGGGTCGACTACGATTTACTGGATACCGAAGAGAAAGAACCGGCACTCCCTGCGGTAACACCCGAACAAGTTCAGTATGGCAAGCTGTTATACGCAGAACTGGGCTGTGCCAGCTGTCACGAATTACAGGGACTTAAAGCAAAACGAAATGCCCCCGATCTCACAAGAATTGGCAGCACTCCGGTTCATCAGCTCAGTTTCGGTGACGCAAAGGTACCTCACACGATTCCTGATTTCCTCTATACTAAAATCAAGTCTCCCAAGAGTTTGCATCACCATTTTGAATTGCCGATAAGCGGGGAAGCATCGGTTTCCATTTGGGAAAACCTGAAGCCACTTGCCATTTTCTCCGGTACCCACTCTTTGCCCGAAAGCTCTGAAGCGGATCGGTTGGACTGGATCCTTAAACATGCCATAACTGCGGGGATTCTAGACAAAGAACTTAAAATGCCAGAGGGAACAACGGCTGAGCAAGCCGCCTGGCTTGTTGAAGTATTTAATAAATCCGGCTCACTCAATCCGCTCAAAATGCCTGATTTCGATCTTTCAGATAATCAGGCTGCCTCGCTGACGATTGCCTTGATGAGCCTCAGCGAAACTGGTGCTCCTTCAAAGCGATTTGAAGCACCCCGGCAAGAAAAAATGGTCTTTAATCCGAAGGATGAATTCGGAATAATCGAACGCCACTATCGTTGTCTTTCCTGCCACAAAATTCGTGAGTCTGGCGATCTGTTAGCCAGCGATTTAACCTTTGAAGGGAATCGGGCGAATCGGCAATGGCTTTATCATTACCTGAACAATCCGTATTCGATGCGCAGAATGATTACAATTGCCATGCCGATTTTTCATTTTCCTGATGAAGAATCGCAGCTCATGGCTGACTATATTTCGAATGTGTTTGTGGATGGAGCAATGGGTCTCTATTGGAAACTGAATCATAAGAAAGCCGATGCCAAGCGGGGAAAAAATCTCTTCGATGTCAAAGGGTGTATCGCCTGTCATCAGTTACACGGCACGGGAGGAGATGTTGGCCCAAGTCTTACAACTCAGGTTCCCGAATTTCCACAAGGAACCTGGGTGGGTGACAAACTGAAAGGCGAGTGGGTTTATACATGGTTAAAAAATCCACAAGCGATTCTTCCCGAGACAATTGAGCCCAACCTGGGCTTGAGCGACCAGGAGGCATTAGATTTAACCGCCTTCATTTTGAGTTTGAAAAACCCGGAGTATCAGAAAAAAACAGCTCCTTCTAAAACCATAAAAGAACAGGAGAGCAAGTGAGAAGCTCACGTTCAACAATCGCAGAAAACAAAATGATTTGCAGGGAATCATGTTTTGTCACGATCGTGGTTGGCTTAACAGCAACATTGATGATTTCGCTCAGCGGTTGTGGGGCGAACCGGAATGATCAGGAGGCAAACGGAGTTCCTTCAGCCATCGAGCAACTGGCTGTTCACCGTAAGCAACCTGATCGGTTGGTCGAATCTCAAACACGCGGGCATCTTGTTTACGAACATTATTGCCAGATTTGCCATGGTCCTGAAGGCCAGGGAAATGGTTTTAACTCAGCCATGCTCACTCCTCCGCCTCGCAACTTTGCAGACGAAGCGTTCTGGAAACAGATCGACCAGGCAGAGTTACAGAAGGTGATTGCACTGGGTGGAAAAGCAACGGGAAAATCTGTCTTGATGCCTCCCTGGGGACGTACAATCAACGAGAGTCAGATTCAGGATGTTATCTCATTTTTACGAACCGTGCCGCAACGCGCCAAACAAGCAGCAGCCGCTGCTGAGGCTAAAGCGGAGGAAAATAAAGCAGACGATGGGTAAAGTGATTGTTAATTGATTGTCCGCATTGCGACGCGAACTTCTTTCACTTGCGTTGTTTCCCCGGTACGCACATGTAAGTCCGGGCGGATTTCTGCTCGCCGAATCCATGACGATTCTCCAGCGGGAAGCCATCGGAGCATATAAACACCAGCAGGCACGTTGCTTAAGCGATAGACCCCATTGTTGTCTGTCGTTGCCAGTTGTTTGGCTGATTTTTTCAATGTGTAGCCCAGCCAGTTTTTCTGCAAAGCGTCCAAAGCGACTTTGCAATTTACCAAAGGACGTCCCTGATGAGATAAGCGCCCACTCACTTCACCTCCTGGAATCTTTTCGGTCTGTATCGTGGAAACAGAGGAAGTTTGCGTTTGAGTTTGCGTTTGAGTTTGCGTTTTAACAAGACGTAGTTGCTGACCATTCAAGTTGATTATCAGATACTTTCCATCTTCGCTCCACGTCCCGTCAGCTTCCGTTTTATTATTCCCGGTATCTTTGGCAGGGACGTTTTCCATACGTGTGGTTGTGAGCGAGTGAACGTTTTGGCTTGAAGAATTTTGGGGGACGGAACCTGATTGCAATTTTAATTCAGGCTGTTCCGGAGTTAAAAACTTCAGAACAGCGACACCTGTTGTAGATCCCGCCTGTGAGGGGCGTACTGTCTGTGCCCAACCACTTGTTGAGCTCATTACAGTTACCATTACAGCCGCAACGATACGGATAGAATTAAAATGAACCATCTCAGGATATCCCGCTAAATTTTCATGGGAACTCAGTAGGCGAAGTCTAATAAAAAGTTGACCGTATCACCCGTTGTGTTGTTTCCCTGAGCATCGATAACGAATTCTGAAACGAGCCGCACATTGGTACGAATGTAAGCCGATGCTCCAACGACCGCACGCTTGACGCCTGCTTCGGCCTGCCGTTCGTCATTCTGGAAGTTCAACTCTTCATACCGGCTATAGCCGATCAACCAGGGCTTGAAGTAATAGTCAGCTTCGACAAACCACGTTGACATTTCATCCGGAGCGATTGTATCAGGATCTTCATCACTGATCGGATCCTTGTTCCAACCGTAGGTCCAGGCACCAAAAAGATCGAAGTCCTGATACTGCATGCGTGCATCAAAGCCAAGTCGTTCAAAACGGTCGGGGCGAATAACATCACGCGTGCCAAGCAGCGTGTAGGTAGTTACCCCATCGCTTCTTAATAGATCAACATTATCTTCAACTGTAACCGATGACTGATTACGTCCCAGGTAACCAAACACTCCTGTCTCGAACTGAATTTCCCGCCAGAAATCCAAGCCCATCGGTGCCATCTCATCTTCGCCCGGTGGATCATCCCCTCCGGTATCAGGATTAACCTGTTCGGCTTGACCAATCACACCATCCATGGGAAATCCCCACCACTTTCTCGCGACACGAAAGTAGAAATCTTTCTGTGAATTATTATCCCAAGCCGATTCAGCCCCGTTACCGTTGACAAGACCAATCACATACGAATTGTTTTGCCGAATGATCCCATTAATTTCGATACCGCGTTGGGCTGGCTCAAACATAAATCCATTGCCTCCCATTGTGGCAACATTAACCAGGTAGGGAGTCGTACCAATCTGGCGATGAATCGAACGCCAGGGCGCGATAACCTGTGGTTCAAACTGACCAACTCTCAAGTTCATCGCATGGCGAGGTAATGTGAGCCAACGGTTTCCCGTCCGCATCCCATTCTCGTCTTCTTCATCTGACCAGGCAAACAAGTTGCTGAACTGCACGAAAAATCGTTCTAGATCTGGTGCAAGTGACCTCTCTTCTTCACCACCACCATGTCCGCCTCCTGCTCCATGCGAACCGGCCCCCGCAAGCACAATACTGCCATACCAGGAAATATCTTTACCCAGCGTACCGCCAGAGAGTAACGACACATCATTAGGGTATTGGAAATCGGTGCTTTGTTCACTTGCCGCCCGCTGGCCAAGATACTGATTAAACCCCATACGCGCCCGCATGGCAATGGGGGGCAAATTTGGGATATCGTTGGGCCAAAGCGAATTGGGCCACATATCTTTATAGCGATCATTTCCCAACGGAATCGGTTCGTCTTTAACGAGGATATCATCGTCCCTTGGGAATTGATAACCGTTGCGACGAAAGGCTTCCCCGGTTGAGTTCAATTTGGGAAAACCGGAGTGACATGTGATACACGATGTACGGTATTTGCGAGAAAAGACAGGAATTGCATAGACTGCCTGCGTGACGGTCAGTACGATCATCCATGCTGTCAAACCGGCAAAAATTCTGCCAGTGCGTACCGAATAAAATTGTTTCACTTCAAACATCTTTAGGCCCTTTCCTGGGTATCAAGATAAAATTCAATCCTGAATTTTATTATTTATTTAACGCAGTCAGCGCAGCCTTCTCCATTGCAATTTGGGCAGCTATTTCCGTCGCCTTGACCTTCACTGCAGTCCTGGCAGATATATCGGGTAATCTTCACTTTCACCTTCTCGTAGCAAGGCTCTTTCACACAGATTGGTTTTTTTACCCGTCGATATACGGTGTAAGGGACTTTGACGCATGAGTAATATTTGACCTTGATCGTGGTCTCGCCTTTTTCGTGCTTACAGCAGACTTTCTCAGTTTTTTCCAGAACCGGCTCGATATGCTTGCAATGTAACTCACTGCACTTACCGCATTCGCTGGTTCCACCGCCGTGTTTTTTCCATTTCTCTTTTCCGACACATCGCTGACCGTCCTTAAATTCACAAACAGGCATGCAGTAAGGACACGGAACTTCTTTTGTGATTAAAACATCTTTGAAGTGATAACGAGTTTCCGGAATTGAAACCCATTCATATCTGACTGATGAATTGAAAACTTCCTTCTTCCCGACAAGACATTCTGTGACAGGAATGCGTTTAATGCAAATTTCTCCTTGAGTCAGAGAACGCCCGCAGGAATCACAGTGATGCTCCTCCAGATCGATCCCTTTTCGCTTGAAATAGTTGATCAGGCTGAAGCGACCTCCGGCATGTACCAAGGTTGTCGCACCAACCGTCAACACGGCAAGCAGACAAACCGTCCGCAAAAAGTAAATGTTTCTGGGCATCTCTTATCCTCACTGTTTTCAGGGTCGGGCAGGTTCATCGCAGAAAAATTCGTATTTCATCTAGGCATCTCCTCACGAACTTTATTGCGGCATCGGGATTACCGATTTAATCGAACTCCTCATATAACTTGATTCAGGTAGCAGTGTTTTCGACTTCTGCTGTTCGGTTTTCAAAAGAATGCTCCCGCATAACTTCCGAATTAACCGGATTGGGAGTCACTGCCGGACATCTCGGGCACTGATGAGAGAAAAAGCCTTTGCCGCCGCGCATACAAATGCGACAACAGACAACACAATTTAAGACAATCTATACAAGTCTGGCCTCTACAGAATTAACCAGGATTGGCTAATCGGCTGTATTCACAGGACTCAATAAGCTGTCAGCGATTCCCCCCAAAGTGCAATCCATCAGCAACCCCCATATTTGCACTCTATGGCATTGATCGACCAATGCTGAGCCTGCTCTTGAACATTAACGATGAACTTGAATATTTTTTTGATTTATTCCGACATGATGGAATTTCATGAGGATCAGTAACAGTAGTAATTTCTGTATTGGTATTTACATGAACTGAAACAAATCAGGAATAAGTTCTGGCTGCATGGTTGCTCTATAAAAGCAAAGTCAATAACTGGACAACACCAGATTGAACTCGTTCTCAAACTCCTGCCTGGATAGCGAGGACATTGATTATTAGCGTTTTGTGGACGTACCGGATGAGGAATTGGCAACACGGTGGCGCAACTGACGACTGTGTGGATCAAGCGTCAGAACACGTTGCCAGATTTTTCTGGCGTTCTCATGGTTGCCGATATTTTCTTCGATAGCAGCCAGACTGGCCCATGCACCGACCGATCGCGGATTCACCTCGACAGCCTGACGATAAATGTGATGCGCCTGCTCCAGTAGTCCACGCTCGATACACTGCTTTGCGTGAGCGACCAGATAAGTTTCTAGTTCGTAACGAGCTAAATCGTCTGACCGGTCCAATGTTAACGCTTTGTGAAACAGTTTTGCCGCTTCAATATGATTCTCGTAACACTTCTCGATGAATGCCTGACGAGCGATCCAACGGGCTTGCTGAGCCACGATAATCTCAGATTGATTACTCTGGCTTGCTGCAACAAGTTGTGTAGAAATTGGTTCCTGCAACAGACTGAGTGTACCGATTATTTCCGCTGCCAATTCGTTTGTATTCAGTCGTTGGCCAAGTCTCGGGGTGCGGAATTCTATAATTGGTCGATCTTCCGTGTTAAGAGGCTGCTTGCCTGCAAAGCTGGTAAGTATTTTCGGACCAGCCACGAAAGAGGCCAGCAAAGTGTATGGTGAATCGAGTCCTGCTTCATCTAATGCGTTTGCAAATTCAGATTTGGCGCAGCGTTGCTTGATTTCATCTGCATTAAAGAGAATCGGTGTTTTAGTAGAAACCAATGCGGCGTAGTATCCATCGAGCCACAATGTTGTATGCGGAAAAACTTCTAATAGTGTTCGTGAAATGACCTTCAAGTCATCTGGTGCAATTTGGCGTATCGCAACCCAGACGACAAACATGCCATCATCTTCCAGCCTGGCCCGGCAGTTGCGAAAATGTTCAATCGTGTAGAGTCGTGAAACACCTGCCCGGTACGGAGTCAGCAATCCGTTGACGATCACGTCAAATTTCCCAGGTGTGACTGCGACATAATTACGACCATCTCCGCAGATAATTTTTACTTTCGAATGACCGGCAGTCACCTTGTGATTGTAGTCTGCAAAGAGCCGACTTGCTTCGATCACTCCCGATGAAATTTCCACCGCAATTGCTTCTTTGACAGCAGGAACATCCAGAGCACTCAGTTTAATCCCTGTCCCCACACCAATTTCTAAAACACGGCGCGGCGACTTGTGCAATACCAAAGGGAGTAATCCCTGTTTACGCTGCTCGGCAACAGCACGAGGGAGTGTCGAACCTTCCCAATGCAAACGATTGGTCAGCATCCATCGCGTGCCCAGGCGCTGATCTTCGACCACTTCGACCAAGCCGTATTCGTCTTCACTTCTCAAGAGTATTTTATCATGCGGCTCCAGACCGCGGCCTGTACTGAAAGTGTTACCGTAAATCGATCCCAGCATCAAAGCGACCAAGCCTGTCGCTGCTGATCCAGTCGTGAACAGAACCCGGCGATTGAGTTCCGTGTAATACCACGAAATACCTGCTGCTGCTGTTACTCCAAACAGAGCACAAAAGACCGTGGCCCACCAACTGCCTGATAAAGGAATAACGACCAGACCAACAACCAGAGCGCCCGTTACCGAGCCGAACGTATTTGCTGCATAAACACGACCAACAGGCTGCCCAATGCCACCCGTAACCGTCGCATAAATTTTACAGGCGATTGGCAGCGAGGCTCCCATCAATACCGATGGGAGCAGGAGCAAACAAACAGCCATGACCAGCGGCCTGCCGAACCAGAGAGCAACCCAGGCGTCTGAGTCGCCGGAAACAAAATAGTTTGCCGCATCAACAAGTGAAGTTGCCCACAACAGACTCGACAACGCATAGACTGAAAGCAGAATCTGTAACGTCACAAACCATTTTGCGGGATCACGCAACCGATCGATCCGACCACTCATCAGCCAGCTTCCCAGGCTCAATCCAAGCAGCAGAACTGCAAGCATTAAACTGAATGCGTACGTTGTGTTGAGTGTCAATACTGACAAAATTCTCGACCAGATTGTTTCGTAGCCCAATGCACAAAATCCTGAAACAGCAGCAGCTGATAAAATCCAGACTGGTGCAGCACGCGGAGCGACAAGGGGGGGCGAGCTGTCCTGTGTGATACCGGACTTGCCGATTTTCTTTTTGATTCGCCGTTTGCCGCCGTCACGGGCATCTGCATGATTGGACTGATCAGCATTCAAACCAGAGCGGTTTAGCCAGAACGCAAAAAAAGCAACACCAAAGGATAAAGCCCCCGCAATCAAAGCCGTGCCGGTCAAACCAAATGTCTCAACCAGTACAAAGCCAGCCAAAACCGTTCCGACCATGCCTCCCAGGCTGTTGACAGCATATGCTGAAGCCGTGCTTCGACCGACAACGGAATCAGAACTGCTCATCGCTTTGACAACAAGTGGCAGACTTAATCCCATCAGTAAAGTGGGCGGACCAACGGCCAGAACTGCGGTTGCAACACGCAAAACGTGTAGCCATGCGGAATTCGGTCCCAGCCAACCCGCCAAACTTACAAACAGCGGTTCAGTTACCAGAGTCCCCCAAAACGGAAGCATCACCAACGCCGCAACACCCAATTCAACAAACGCATAAAACCTGACCGGTTGCCTGATGCGATCAGCTAATCTTGCCGAAAGCCAACTCCCCGCTCCCAGGCCCCCCATGAATACGGCCAACACAATAGCTGTTGCTGCCGAGGCGTTTCCAAGCACCCCCGTCAACCAACGAGTCCAAACCACTTCACAAATAAGCCCGGTCGCGCCCGAGATGAAAAATAATAAGTGCAGGCTAAGTGTGTTCCGCAAAAAAGGCTTCATCCTTGAAACTTTCCACGGGTTCTACCCGCTTCATCAATTATCTGTATTGAGACGAATGGTAAATAGATATTCCTGGCGAGAAGTCTATCAGGTAATCTCAATTTTGTCAAAAACTTCCTGGAAACAAACCACAGACCGCCTTTGGAAGGGCCTCGTGGTTTGTTTCCAAGAGGAGAGTGAAATAAAGGGGTCAAGTCTGAATGGCACTGTTGCTTGGTGTGATTGGAGTTATGGCGATTCGTTGTTTTTTCTTTAATGAGGTGCCGGGGGAGTGATTTGGTTTGGTTGGGGATTTTACTTTGTTAACTGTGGCGGGCATGGGGGCACACTGTGGGCGCCGTGTTGGCGCAATGTTGGCGCAAGGGGATCGCGGACAGCATTTGCTGTCAACTTTGTTCGCTTGAATTTTATGACCGCTTTTCGATTGGTTCCTTTCTTTTTTTTCTGGTTGCGGGCATTAACCTTGCAACAGTT